>JAEIGA010000007.1_pt1 | contig 311470 bp, 264 predicted proteins | sample 9270691 | NCBI WGS metagenome assembly JAEIGA01 (sample SAMN17057246, study PRJNA624740) | gut metagenome | biome: biome; isolation source: fecal sample | host: Bos grunniens | place: China: Xizang | collected 2019 | reverse complement strand
TCTTTGGCGATTTCACCATCTTGATGACCTTACTATATGTACGGCCTTCACCTTTTTGCAACGTTGCAACTACTTTCTTTGCCATGACTTAACTTATTATTTAATTTCTTTATGAACTGTTACTTTCTTAAGATATGGATTGTACTTCTTCAATTCCATACGTTCTGTGGTGTTCTTTCTATTCTTTGTGGTAATATAACGAGATATTCCTGGCACACCACTAGCTCTTTGCTCAGTACATTCGAGGATGACTTGAACTCTATTACCTTTTGCTTTCTTTGCCATCTTGATTTTACTTTTCTACGATTTTGATTTCAGTTAAATTACCATCTTTCGCAGCCTTCTTCAATGCTGCATCAAGACCAAGCTTGTTGATAATACGCAAACCATTTGCTGATACAACTAAGCTAATCCATTGACCTTCTTCTACCCAGAAGAATTTTCTCTTGAACAAATTCACGTTAAATTTACGCTTTGTTCTTCTTTTAGAGTGCGATACATTGTTACCTGTAATCGCCTTCTTGCCTGTAATTTGACAAATTTTTGACATGGCTTTATCTCAATATTATGTTTTAAATTATTTTATTCCAAAACAGAGTCCATTTGTAGAGTATGTCAGCTTTTCAGCCAATTTACTGCCACCTCTTTCTTCGCAGTAGCGCAATATTCATAAAACACAGTCGGCAACGAGTTCAGGTTGTTAACTGTAACAATTTTTTATGTACAATATCGTCCTACGCTTTATGCAAGCTTTTTAGCATCATCATCTTGCATCGAAGTTTCAACGATTAAAGTCACAGAACTGGACTAAAGGAATAGTCGTTGTACTGCTGTTTTGAAATTTTCGTGTGCAAAGGTACGACTTTTTTCCTTAATACACAACACCTTTCTATCTATTTTTCAGCGAAAAAGCCCCAAAATCCACCTTTATTTTACCTTTTTCGCATATAAAGATATCTCTTTGTGCTACAAATGCAGGGAAACAACTCTTAAACAGCGTAATCATTATTGGCATTACCACAAACAACACCAATATCAACAACCATAATTTTGTTATCATTCCACTAAAAACCAATGCACCCAGCAATGGCACATGGGTGAGATACACTATTATCGAGTATCTACCCATATAATTTAAATATCCTCGCGACAGATAGTTTCGCAATGTATAGCACACACTCCACACCATCAATATAGCAGAGAATGAAGCTAGATAAAATCCTATCGGGCTGTTTTCAACCTTTGCATACATCAAATACACTCCTCCGTTGGCAGTCAAATAACACACTACAACCGACATTGCAAATATCATCAGAACATGTATTTTCTTGATGTTTTCTATTTTTGACAACACATTTCTAAAATTCGATGCCACATATAGGAATGGCATCACAATCATCGATGTAATCACACTATATAGTATGCCATAATCGCTTCTGATAGCATTATCTTGTGGCAATAACTCATTTAACATCCATCCAATGCACACTATCACACACATCACTGCACATTGAACGCCCCATTTACAGCGTTTCACCACCTTATAATATATATAATACACTAGATTGGCTACAAAGAGCGTACGCAAGAACCACAAATAGCCTGCATATTTGACCATCCATGTAATGTGATGTTTTATTCCCAGCACACTACACTCCACCTCGCCCGAAAAGAGTGCTGGCACTACCGAGATCACCGCAAAAAACAAAAAAGGTGCAATCAGCCTATTAAATTTCTTAATGACAAACTCAATAGCGCAACTATATTCTTTAAAAAACATTCCCGAAAGGAAGAAATAAAGAGGCATTCGTAGATGCTCAAGCGCACTCCACACATGGTGATTATCGATTCTAACACCCAATTTATCATAGCAATGCCCTATCACCACCAAGATGATACACACGCCTTTCATCAAGTCAAAATATCCTATGCGCCCCTTCTCTTCTATCATAGGTCAACCTTACTCTAAAAGCATTTTTAAGAGCATAATTTGCACTTCAGTTGTTGCACGGTCAATCACTCTATCACGCGAGCCAGGGAAATGCTTGCATTGCGTTTCTATCCTATCACCACATTTCACAGCCATCCACACCGTACCTACTGGTTTTGTTGGCGTTCCTCCACCAGGACCTGCTATACCCGATGTTGCCATAGCGCAATCAACACCAAGTAGCTCACACACACCTTGTACCATTTGCTTCACAGTTGGTTCACTCACGGCGCCATGTGAATCAAGCACTTCAGTTGGTACTTTTAACAGATTAGTTTTAACCTCATTGGCATACGACACCACTGAGCCCAAGAAATAGGCAGAACTACCAGCAACAGATGTTATTTGATGAGCTATATTTCCACCCGTACAGCTCTCAGCTGTTGCAAGCGTAAGTCCTCGCTCCTTTAGTTTATCTCCTATAATCTCAGAAATAGACTTATCCTCGTGGCACACTATTGCATTGCCAAGTATGTTGTCCAACTTCTCCGATAACATCGCCATATCACGATTGATTTGTTCTCTATCGGTCGAAGTACCGGTCAAGCGCAATCTCACTATACCCGGCTTAGGCAAATAAGCAAGATGTATATACGATGGAAGTTCTTGTTCGAATTGATCAAGTTTGATTGCTAATGCCGACTCAGCAATGCCAACCACAATGAATGTGCGATGTTCAATACAATCGTTCACGCAGAAATGATTCAACAATTGTGGTATCACTTCTCGCTCCATCATTGCCTCCATTTCAAATGGTACACCAGGCATTGCCACAAGCACTTTTTCATTCTTTTCGAACCACATTATTGGAGCTGTTCCCACCTGATTTTGAATCACACGACATGATGTAGGCACAAGAGCTTGCGCTTCGTTGAGTGGATTCATCGACAAGTGTCGTTTCGCAACAATCTCCTCTACATTTCTCAATGTTGCCTCATCAAGCACCAATTCACCTCCAAAATATTTGCAGAGTGTGGTTTTTGTGATGTCATCTTTAGTCGGTCCGAGTCCTCCTGTAGTCAACACAATATCGGTTTCGTTAAAGGCATCTTCTACAGCCGATAATATCTCGTCGGCCGAATCGCCTATCACTCGCACGCTCTTAACACTCCAACCGAGTGGATTTAAATGTCTCGCAATCCACCCCGAGTTAGTATCAATCACTTGCCCAATGAGCAATTCATCTCCTATCACTATAACCGATACTTCCATACAATCAATTCCTATTTTTAATATCTATCAAACAGTTACCCTTGCAAAAGGAGGCAAATTTATATCACAGAAATCCTTTTCAAGATACTTAAAATAGCCCGCAATCGCAATCATAGCAGCATTATCGGTAGTAAACGAACGCTTAGGAATAAAAGCTTTAATTCCTCTTCGCTCACAATATTCAGCCACGGCATTTCGAACGCCAGAGTTTGCCGACACGCCTCCTCCAATTGCCACGGTCTTAATGCCTGTTTGCTTGATCGCTTTCGCAAATTTATCCATCAATATATCGATGATAGTCTTTTGCAACGAAGCGGCCAAGTCTGCCATATTTTCTTCCACAAAATTAGGATTTACCTTCTTCTCATCACGCAATGTATATAAGAATGATGTTTTCAACCCGCTAAAGCTATAATCAAGCCCAGCAATGTGAGGCTTACTGAACTTAAAGCGTGTTGCATCACCTTCGGCTGCAAGTCTATCAATATATGGGCCACCAGGATAAGGCAATCCCATCACCTTTGCACACTTATCGAATGCCTCACCTGCTGCATCATCAATAGTTTGTCCAAGCACTTCCATATCACTTGGCGAATTCACTTTAATTATTTGTGAATTACCTCCCGACACAAGCAAGCACAAATATGGGAACTCTGGCACTTCGGTTGTTTCATCTTCCTTGATAAAATGCGAAAGCACATGTCCATGAAGGTGGTTCACATCAAGTAGAGGGATATTTAGAGCCAACGACAAACCTTTCGCAAACGATGTACCCACAAGCAATGAGCCGAGCAAGCCAGGACCTCGTGTAAAAGCGATACCATCAATATCTTCTTTTGTGATTCCCGCTTGGCGAATAGCTTCCGACACCACAGGCACTATATTTTGTTGATGTGCTCGCGATGCAAGCTCTGGCACAACGCCTCCATAAGCCTCATGCACCTTTTGACTTGCTATTACATTCGATAGCATCACACCGTCTTTTATTACAGCTGCCGATGTATCGTCGCACGATGATTCAATTCCTAATATTATTACGCTCATATTATTTGTTTTTTCTTTTTGTCTAATTTAAAATCTAAATCCAGCTACAACTGCTAAGTTCATATATGAATTTATGAATCTAAAGTCATTAGCATTATAGAAATGACCCGAATATTTTCCATTCAAACTATAATAGAAATTATTGTGGTTGTATACTAATGAGATTTTAGCCTTAACATTCATAGCCAATTTATCTTTGAGAAATCTTCCTTGTTCCGACTCACTAAGGCTGTGGTTAAAGCCAAAACATGGGAGTACAGTTGCATTGAATAGCCAATTTCTATTAAACGCCCAATTATAACCATATCCTAACATCACACAATAATCATTATAGTGAATATTATATTCTCTCTTCTCTCCCGGCAATTTCACCAATATATCATGTGGCAAACTATTAAAGTCAATCGACACATTTTGACGCGAGAATGTCACCCCTGCAATCAACGACCCAGCGCTTTTCTTTTGATATTTCGAAAATCCATAAGCGGCACTTTGGGAGTATTTCTTATTATTCAAGAAATAATACGCATCTAAACCGTATGTTTCTATTGTCAATCCCGTAAAATTATAATCAGGTTTGAAAATATTATAATTTTTATAGTCGTTCAGTTTATTAATATTGGTAGTACCATTATTTTTGCTATAAAAGGCATCTACCGCAAGCAACGCGCATGTGAAATTAAAATCAAATCTTTTTTGCTTCACTGGCTCATCACTGAAATATTTATCTACATTGAGCGAATAGCCTAAGCTAACACCCAAAAACGATATTGAAGCACCCACATTGGGAGCAACATCTGTTGACATTCCAATGCGCAAGCCTCCTGGTTGTCTCAAATAGTATGTATCGAACCAATTATCATTTTTAACTTGCAATTTCCAATTTTTGCCCGTAGATACGACATAGGCTATATCATAGGTATTAAATGTTTTATCAGCCCAATTATACACACCTATACACCACTTCACAAATTTTGGATATTTAACCGTTTCATCATTCAAATCGAGTTTACCATTTAGTGCAGCAACTTTCCAGTAATCGTTCTCATATTCTCTTCTAAATGAATCCACTGCAGCACTATCTTTTGATATGCCTTTGAAATAGCGCACTTTTTCATATAGGCTCTTTAATTTACGGTCGCCAATAGTATCTTCGACTGTGTCGTTTTTTGTTCCGTATACATTCATCGACACCAACGACATCACAACTATTAAAATATATCGAAATGCTACCTTCATCTCAACCACTATCTATCAGCCTATTCTTATTTAGTTTCGTTACTATTCAACAATACGCTATCAGGCGACAAGCTCAATTCCATTTTCTTTTTCTTCTTTTTAAAGAAATCTAATGGCTTATCGAAGTCATATTTGAACACAACGCCTACACCTTGTGTGGTTAACGCATTCTTCACATAATAGTTTTGATCATTGAAGTGATTATATGCTTTCAATCGCACATTGCCCGACTTATTAAGCAAATATTCTATATCAAAATCACCAATGAAATTACTATTATTTGCCGACATCATCTTATCTCGATATCCAAAGTTACCATTTAGCAGCAATCGATTATTCAACAACTGGCTCGACAACGCCAAGTTCACTTCCACATCAGAGAAGTCTCCTTTATCGCTTCTAAAGTTTGGCGAAATGCGCCACTTATCGCTTATCTGTCCTAGCATATTAGATAATTGCGATGAAATAGTCGACGATGCCACCGATGCAAGCTCATTGTTATTATTCGTACCACCCATATATTCTGGTGTGTAGAATCTATTTAGAGCAAGCAAATAGATAATCTGTCTGTTCATCATATCATCGGTACTAATAATACTCTTCACCTTACGATAAGCATCACTTGTAAGCGTTGGGAAGTTCAAGTCAAAAGCCACATTTGGCTCTGCAATCTTTCCTGTAACCTTCAACAATGCTTGAACAGGCACATTGGTTCTATTAAATTCTTTATCGGTTGCGAACGACTCATCAAGGTCGAGCAAGTTAGCATTCAATGGATACACAGCTTCAAGATTTAAATCAGCATCATACGGATTACCATCAAATGAGATACTACTGCCTTCATTAATCAAGAAATCCTTAACGATAATATCTTGAAGTGTAAAGTTATATGTACCTTTTTCAAGGGTATATTTACCTTGTAGGAACAATTCGTCCGATGAGTCATACTTCATCTTCAATGAGCCATAACCTCTCGCCTTCACCTTATCACCACCCACTGGGTCCATAACCAATATCAATTGTCCCAATGGATTAATATCGGCCTTAATATCTACAACGACTCTACTGCTTGTTTCACTTACATTGTTCTTGTTTTGAAGTGCCAATCGTTGTTCTAAGTTGTGGATTTGGCTATTTTCGCGTTCTTCTCTTTCGCGCGCTTCCTTTCTCTTATCGGTAAATGTAACAAAGTCATATTCATAAGCGGTTTGCTCGTCCGATAGCTCAAAAAAGAATTTACTATCGGCAGCTGTTGCCATATTCACCTCTATCTCTACCAAGCCTGGTTCACCCACCACCTTTGCTCCTCCATTACCAAAAATTGTTCCATACCAAGGGTCTATTTTCTTCGTAGGGAAGTCGTAGCACAACAAATCTTGCGCATCGGTTATATCAAATCGGAATGACGCATTACGGAAGTCTTCGTGTGCAACAAAACCCGACAAATAAGCCGTTTTACCATAGCGGTCTTTTAACTGAACTTTATCAAATGAGATAAGACCTGGCACAATATTTATTGAGTCGGTTGCCCAATAATACACATTGGTAAAATCGACTTTTACTTTCAAATCTTCCACAAAAATATTGCCTTTTAGATTCAATGTGCTGAATTTACCGAATAGTTGTGCATAACCAGACGCATAACCATCAAGATCGCTTGTGATAGCAGACATAAATGGTTTCATAAAGCCCACTTTTAGCTTATCGGCTTCAAAGTCGAAACGCATTGAGTCTCTTAGCACATAAATCTCACCATCTACCTTACTTTCGCAACCATTTGGTTGTGAAATATCAGCTTTTATGGCCACAAATTGCGCTTCATTATCCCAATAGCTCTTTATATCGGCATCACCAAGCAGAGTCTTATTATACTCTAATCCATCCACAAAGAAATGCTTGGTTTCTAATTGAGGATTCTTACTCAGCAACTCCGATGCTACAATCTTTCCTGTTGCATATCCGCCAAAGGTAACATTATTGATTTGTAGCGTCTCAAAGATATAATCCAAGTTAATATCTTGAAGCTCAACTATCAATTCATCATCAGGGTCACTCGATGTGCGACCGTCTATTCTAATGAACTGCTTATCACAAGTTACCTTAAAGTCTTTTACTCTAATATTGTTATCATAAACACCTATTCTTGAGTCGTGAACATACCACGCAGTATCGTTAAACACCAATGTCGTTGGGTTCACATCAATCGTAGCCATCAACTTATCGTTCTCTTGCACACGAGTCAAGTTCATTGTCAAGTCGATATTACCATGGAAGTCTTCTTCTCTGTCAACTACCCACGACACATCGGTATTAAACATATTATTTCCGCCCTTACCATCTACTGCCAATGTCATCTTGCCCTTCTTTAGTGGCATAGTTGTCTTAACATTCAATGTAAGGTTGTTATCGATCGAATCATTGCCTACATAGATACTACTATTCTCAATCAATTTGTTTTTCTGCGCAAGGTATGGCGCATCAACTTGCAATGAGAATTGGTCTTTTAATTCATCAACATTTCCTGCCAATTCTACCGATGAGAACAATACTACAGGCGACTTAAAGAATGTAAGCAACGAATTTGTTGCATCATTATCCTTTATTGTAAAACCATACTTAAAATGGTTTGTATTTTCCAATATCGCCTCTTTCACATAACTTCCATCATCTTGCAATAATGCTGGGAATTGTTGCGCCAATATGTGCTTAAATGTTGGCACGATGGTGTTAAATCTATAATAACCTTTTACACTACCATCTATCACATCCGACTTAAGATTTATCTCATAAGGCTTCTTTGTATTATCGGCCAAAAGCTCAAAATTATTAATTACAACACCTTCGCCATTTGCATCAACAAATCTAATATCTGAGATTTCAACCTCACCATTCAGATTATTCATCTGATTCCCGTCGGCATAAGCATTCAACTTGAACGACAAATTATGATCAGGATATTTATTTGTGAGATTCATATTTGCCAAGTTACACTGATTCACTGACAAAGCGGCATCAATGTGCGAGTTTTCGCCATCAAGCAGAGCAAAACCATCTAATTTCAATGCAAGGTTTTCATCATCAACCGACAATGTACCATTAAACTTGTTGCGTGCTACTTCAAGATTTGCCGCAATATTATGATAGCGATAGCCCTTCAATTCCACAAATGAAATATCACCTACTACATCAGCCGACATATTTGAGCCTTGTTTCACTCCATCGACCACCAAGTCAAATGCAGTTTCGCCTATCACATTAGGCATATCAAGCAATGCTCCTACATTGAACTTATCGGTTTTAGCATGACCTTTGAATCCTACCGAAGAATTGTAGCTTGCAAAATCTCCATCAAGTTTCAACTTGCCTTTCACAGTAGCCACATCACCTTTGAAAAACGCTTTCTTAACTGTTCCTCGCAACACGCCATTCACATCTACTATTCCACAATTTCGTATTATAGTTTCTGCCTTTTTTGATGGCTTACCCAACATCTTAACCAAATTGGCAATTTCATTTGAATTGGCTTTTACCGAAATATTAGGCAAATCCACCTTCAACGAGTCTATGTTAGTAAGGTTTTTCACACTACCATTCACACCCAATGCGATTTGTTCGCTTTCAGTAACAACATTCAACTTTGATACATTAAGATTTTTCAATGTACCTTTAGCTATTACATTTAGATTGATTGGTTCGCTGAGTTTACCCAACACTGGCACCACACTTCTCAAATCTTTAGGCGTGATATATGTTCCAGTTGTATTTATATCGAAATACAAATCCTTCAATTCTTGTCCTAAAGTCTTCAAGCTATTGAATTTCAACTCAAAATCAGCAAGTTGGATTTTTGATTGTGGCAACTCTGCCTTAAATCCTGCCACAGCGATAGAACTATCACTGATGTGCGTATTTACAGCAAATTTCGACAATTGGAAACCACTTTTTTCCTCAAACGACAATCTCTTTAATTTCACATAGAAATCATTGTTTTTAATTCGAGGTAGTGCAATATCGGCCTTTAAATTAGATATTTTAATGTGATTCTTATCAAATTTCCCCTCTGTATTTGGCTCGCTCAGCACATCATACGAAAGCTTACTATTTCTCAATACGATGTTATAAATCGTCAAGTCAAATTTCTTTGGTGGATTTGTCTTGTCTTTAGGAGCTATAATATCAATCAAGAATTGTATGTTTGATTGTGACTTAGGTGTTTCTTTAGTGATTTTTGCGTCAAGCCCCATTATTTCGGCATAGGTAAACACCAATCGTTTACGCACAGCAATATTATAAAGGCTCAACCCTGCCCCAAGTTTCTCAACTTTCAGCAATGGCGCACCTGTAGTGTCATTCACCACCACATTCTCTAAAACTACCTGATTAAATGGAGAGATTTTTACTTTTTCCAACTTCACATCAGTGTCAAGAATTGCCGACAGTTCTTGCTCAGCAGTTTCTCGCACTTCGTTTTGAAATTCAGGGAAAAGCAACAATAAATACACCGAAACAAATATAGCGACAGCACCCACTATCCCCATTATTATCAGTGCACGAATAACTTTGTATATATTGTATAGAATCGATTTCATAAATATTTCTACAAAGGTAAACATAAAGAACCAATTCCCCAACATATTAGGCGAATTGATTCTTTAAAAGATATTGTTTTTCGTCTTATAAGACGCAACAAACTATTTCTTATAGGCTATCGCACTCTGCAAGCCACATTTTCACCGATGCATCACTTGGCATCACCCATGATCCACGAGGCGACAAACTCACACTCACCACCTTTGGACCATCAGGCAAACATGAGCGCTTGAACTGTTGTGTAAAGAAGCGACGATAGAATGTGCGCAACCACTTTTTAATAGTTTCGTCATCATACTCTCCCGCAAATGCTTCATTTGCCAAACCATACACTTTTCTTGGCGAGAAGCCATATTTCATTACATTGAAAATGAAGAAATCATGCAATTCGTATGGGCCAACCAAGTCTTCGGTTTTTTGCTTAATATTACCTTGCTCATCGGCAGGAGTAAGCTCAGGGCTAATAGGTGTGTCTACAATATCAAGCAATATTGATTCCACCTTTTCATTTCCCGAGTTATAAGCAAACCAACGCACCAATTCTTGAACTAATGTTTTAGGAATTCCGGCATTTACACCATACATCGACATGTGGTCACCATTATATGTTGCCCAGCCAAGAGCCAATTCCGACAAATCGCCTGTTCCAAGCACCAATCCATTGCAACGATTTGAATAATCCATCAAGATTTGTGTGCGCTCACGAGCTTGGCTATTTTCGTAGGTAACATCTTTCACATTCACATCATGGCCAATATCTTCAAAGTGTTGAAGAACAGAGTCTTTAATCGATATTTCTTTCTGCGATATACCCAATTCGCTCATCAGATTCAACGCATTGTTATAAGTTCTACCCGATGTTCCAAAACCTGGCATTGTGATACCCACAATATCCTTATAATCATAGCCTAATCGTGTAAATGCCTTGTGACATACAAGCAACGCCAATGTTGAATCCAATCCACCCGACACGCCTATCACAACACTCTTAATTCCTGTGAATTGCAAACGACGCATCAAGCCCATTACTTGTATTTCTACAGCTTCGGCACACAATGCATTCTTATCTTCGTCTTTAGGAAGATAAGGCGATTTTTCTACATATCGCTTGATGCCATCACTATTTTCATTCTTCAAATTAAGTCCTTCAATTGCTACTTCGGCATATCTTTGACCATATTCTGATGCAAAATCAACAAACACACTATTATTACTGCGTTCTACATCTATCAATTCTACATCAATATCGGCAATAACAATATCATCACCACCACTAAATGGTGTATTCTCTGCAATCACCTTTCCATTTTCGGCAATTATAGCTTTACCTCCGTACACCAAATCGGTAGTTGACTCACCATATCCACACGAAGCATAAACATACCCCGCAGCATATTGTGATGACAAAGCTTTCACCTTATCTCGAATGCTCTTTTGCATACCTAATTCTTCGTTCGTTGCCGACAAATTAAGTATCACATTAGCTCCATTTAATGCTGCATTCACACTTGGTGCTACAGGAGCCATCATATCTGAGCCTATTTCAATACCTATTTTTACATCATCTTGCACAAACAACAAGTCGGTTCCAAAGGCCACTTCATCTTCACCTATTTTCACCAACCCATTCACATTATTTGTGCCACTCACAAACCATTTCTTATCGTTTGCTGTAATATAAGTTCTCGGAACAACACCTATAAATTCGCCCTTTGACATTACCACTGCACAATCATACAATGCTACACCTACTTTCAATGGTGCACCCACCACAAGCACGCAGTCAAGTGCCGATGTTGCATTTTTAATTTCACACAAACTCTCTACAGCTTTGCGTTGAACCACCGATTGCGAAAACAAATTACCACATGTATATGCTGTTACACACAATTCTGGATATAAAAGCACCTTTGCTCCTGCTTCACATGCCTTATGCGCACAAGCCACTATATTCTTTACATTCAACTCACAATCAGCAACATTCACTTGAGGAACTATAGCTGCTACTCTTAAAAAACTTAATTCCATATTATTCCGAGTTTTTATTACACCAAAGTTAGTAACTAATCACAAACCTCACAACTTTTTATTTGCATTTTCTTCAATTTTATTGGCACACTCATCAGCATCATTAAATATTACCATTTTTATCTTGTATTTTTAGCTTACACTCGCTATATTTGTATTATAATTCCTAAATATGACCTTATAACGCGTGCTTAAATACAAACTCATATTATCAATTCTGTTATTTGCAGTCGTTAGCGCAAAGTCTTATGCCGAACGAATTATTACACTAAGGGTTAATGATTCTTATGCTCCTTTTGAGTACCTCAACAAAGACGGCAAACCTATTGGATTCTCTATTGAGATTTTTAACGCACTCAACAACATCAACAAATTTGAATATACCACTCAAGCTAACAAAGGTATTTTCAATTTTCACTCCACTACTCTTGATAGCACCGACATTGCTACTTCAATGGACTCTGTTCCACATAACAGCAATTTCATCACTTCTCATCCTTTTGGATACATCGACAACGACATCGTGGTCAGAGTATTCTCCGAGATTCACTCACTTAATGATTTAGATGGCAAAACAGTTCTTATTGTCAAGAATTCGCCAATGATTCTTTACATCAAACAGCGAAACATTAAGGTCGACTTCGTTTTCATCAAAAATGTACCTGATGGGCTACGATTACTTTCGTCGGGCAAATATGATGCTATGATTACGAGCAACGATGCAGCTTATTTTTACATCAACAAGCACAATCTCCAGAACCTTTCTGTTCGACGCTTATTTTGCCAACCGCTTTCTATTAAGTTCGTGATGCTCAACACACCACAAAACCAAATCACCATCAATAAAATCAATAATTCACTTCGCACTATTCGTGCTAATGGCACTTACGACCAAATATATTTCAAGCGCTTCTACCCTATAAACGAGGACAGTCTGCAACCGCTTGAACTTACATTTCTGATCATTGGCGTCGCTATCGCAATGATTCTTATTTTCTACATTTTATATGTTCATTGGCTATACCAAGCCGAGAAAAAGAAGAAATCATCGGCTATTATCGACGACACTCCTCTCATCACCAATATGCAGAAGATTTATGATTCTATCCCTACTGTTACTGTGTATTTCGACGACTCGGGAAGAATCAAGTTCATCAATAAAGCTGGTTACGAACTCGTGAACGCATCACGACGCTCACGCCTACACCTCGATGCTCATTCTATCTTTGAGCACACCATTCTAAACGACGAAATGATCGACAACCTTCAGAACAATCAAGCGATCAATTTCACCTACAATCTCATAAGCAAAGATAGCATTTTCAACCACCTTGGCGATTTCGTTCTTCCAAAGGACAAACTCTATAACATTTTCATCATTCCATTGAGCAACTACGGTACTGCTTTAAGTGGTTATATTACTTATATCTACGATATTACCGAATTACATTACCTAAAGCACAAGAACTTGCAATATCTCACTTCTTTGTCACAAATTTCCGACAAACAATTGCTCGATATCTGCTATTACGACAACGATGACAATCGTTTCTATTCTTTTGCAAACAATACAGCGCATGACACTGGCGTATCTTACGAACAGGCTCTTACCTACATACACCCACTTTCGCGCTCTTTGTTTATCGAAGAATTTTTATCTATTCTCAATGGTGAAAAACGAACTGCGCAAATTACTATCAAGCGTATCTTTGGGAAAGAAAACAAATACGAATCGCGCGACATCACTCTCAACGCTATTCGTGTCGACAGCAACACTACGATAGGTATTTCTATAGCTTCGTCACCTACCGAAACTAATGATATATCAATCAGTAAGTACACAGCGCTGCACGACCGATTCGACCTATTGCTAAAATCAACCGAATGTCAATTCTTTGAGTACAATCCTGTTACTCAAATTTTCAACATCACCACCACTGACAATTCGCATCGTATATTTAACACCACACAGATGATTGAAGCTATACACCCTTACGATCGTGGCAAGTATAGCGAAATTCTTCACGACTTTACTACAAATCATCGTGAAACGGCCTACCTGGTATTACGCATCAAGACTGGTCTTTCCAATAAGTACCACTACTATGGTGTAAACATGTACTCTTATTACGACAACAATATCTCTGCCAACATAATTATAGGTATATATAGCAATATTAGCAACAATATTTATCAACTTCGAGAACTTGAAGAATTCAAAGAAACAGCAATCCAACTTTGCGAAGCTAATTCGATAGGATTCTTTGAATACACTCCTCTCGAAAACGAACATTATTTCATTCCATGCTATTTTGATGAAAATTATGGAATCAACGATGACAATTTTGTATCTCTCTTTGATGCTGACTCTAAAGAAAAATTCGATAGTCTTTTAGCTCAATTCGATAGTAAATCTTCTGACATCGACAACATTTCACTGCGTATCCAATCGCCTAACAACGAATGTTGGATAACTATCGAACTCACTATTGCGCCTATCTACGACGATACCACACGAGAAATTTATAAATACATAGGTATTATTAAAGAAATTACAGCTTAACTCTTATGAACAACGAACAACAAAATCATACTAATGCAAAAGTAAGCATAATAGTACCTGTGTACAATGTTGAAAAGTATATCACAAAGTGTGCCTCATCACTTTTTGAACAAACATATCCCAACATCGAATACATCTTTGTAAACGATGCCTCTACCGACAATAGTCTTGACGCACTTAAAATTGTTGCCAAGAGCTATCCTCATCGACACATTACAATCGTCGACAACAAGCACAACTCGGGTTCATCAGCTACGCGCAACAATGCTATCAACATCGCTACTGGCGAATATATAACCTTCTGCGATAGTGACGATTGGGTAGAACCTACTGCAATCGAAGAAATGATCAACACCATGACATCACACAATGCCGATATTGTGGTTACACCATTCTTCACCAACACTTTCAATCAAGAAAAGATTCTCAATTTCGAAGATGCCGACATTGCCAACCTCAACAAGATACCTCTCAATTTCCTTCATTTCTCATTGTGCAACAAGCTCATCAAAGCACACTTAATAAAAGACAATCAATCATTGCCAAATGTGGATTGTTGGGAGGATTTATCGGTAATTTCTCGCATTTACGCACTCGATCCTAAGGTTGTTTTGCTCAACAAGCCATTCTACCACTATCGTAAATACGAGCACCATTCGCTCACTTCCAATTCGCACGAGCGTCAACTCAATGACCGACTCATCTACACCGATTTTATCGTAGATTGGTTTACTACATACAATCTACACACCAAATATGCTCAATTTCTAAATCATCTTAAATTCACAGCCAAGATTAAGATGCTACGCACCACTCCACGCCAATATCGACGCTGGAAACAAACCTATCCCGAAGCGAATAAGCACATCATGTCCTACACCGACATTCCGCTGCACTATCGCCTCGCATTCTTCATCGCAAACTTAATCATACGATAATAATCATCATTAAGTCACTACAACCAGCTTTATGAGCAGGCTGCAGCAACATTTAATCATCTTCGAGGGCGAGCGAACTCAGGAAATTCAGACAAAAAGTTTTTCAAGTCTTCCATCATTCCTTCATACATATTTCTCATATTCTTCAGCACTGATGGATGATAGCTGTCTATCACAATTTTATGAGTTGAAAGCGAATAATACACCCACCCTGCATCCGAATATTCTACCATATCGGGCACACAGCACTCTTTCACAAAATCCTTTATCACGCCTCCACCTCCACAGCAAAGAATAACATCAGCATCATACATATCCACTTGCTCTTTCAAGAACTCACTATATCGTTTAATATGCGCCTTTAAATTAGCATTCGATATTATTGACTCACCTATCTGTTTCTTGCAATTCACTCGAGCTATAGCTGCCGAAGTATATATCCCTCGCAAGGTATCCCAGTCGGGCGTATCATCATAACTGAGTATCTCACCTCCTTGTACACCATTTAGCAAGGCATACGACCACAACATAAGATTTCGGTAAAAATTACGCCCATAGGTCAACACTTGTAGTCCACAGTGGTTCTTCCGAGCCGTTTCTATTCGCATATCATCAAGCCCACCATCCTTCGTTGTGTCCTTAGTTAGAATCACCAATCTGCAAGGAGCTTTCATCCATAATTCAGTTTCATTGCCTGGCTGCATCTCCCAACACCCTGCAATATTCCTACACTCACCTCGATAAAGCAAGCCATCATATGCAAACTCATCGGCACTTATCCCATCACACTCTATGCATGCTTGCAACCATCGTTCAAACAATGCATTTTCTCTTTCTCTGAAAGTCTTCATCATTTATTCTTTAATGATGTAAATACAGCACCTCCCAAGCAACCTATTGCACCACCTACCAATGCCATTGTAATTGTAACTGGAGCACCTACTACTGTTGCTATACCTGCCACTGTAGTTGCACCAATTGTTGCACAAGTTCCTACCACACTCACGATTTTTGATTCTTCTTTATTCATTGTTTTTTTATATTTAAAATTATTTATTAGCCACTTAAAAAAAGAAGTGACAGATTCCGTTTTGAAATCTGTCACAAAATTATAACGACTTTCATCAATTATATTTGACGTCAATTTATTTGTCTTTTTTATGTAGGAATTCCCTTTACCCTTTCTTTAAACTCATCTATAATAGATTCTATTTCCTTTAAAGTTGAAACCTTCATTTGTGCATCATCTACCAACTGTCTATTCATCCCACCAAATATCTCTTGATCGGCCGTCAATATAATAGGTGAAAATAGATTCCAAGAAACTTTCACACCTCCCCGTTCTTTCCGAATCAAGCTACAAAATTTTTGAATCAGTTTCACAAACTCTCTATTTTCCCATCCATTTACAACCCAACATTTCTCATATATGCGAAATGGTTCTATTATACCTTTCTCAGTCAACAACTCTAAGAAATTTTCAAAATACACTTTAGCATGCCCCCAATACATTTTATCATCCATTTCTTTTAGCACATTTTCGTAGGCTTTATGAGTATAGCGGGTATTAATTGAAATATTTTTCTTGCGACCTCGTTTTTTCGCTTTAATATAGGGTGGTTTTTTCGACTCAAAAAACCATTTATATGTATTCATTATTATCCTCACAGCCACTGCAGCCACTTCATTCACATCCTCATTTTCACCCAATCTAAACCAAAATGGCCAATAGGTACTATCATTTACGTTATTGGTAGGAATGTCCCTCTTTGAGAAATCAAAATCCTCGAATGTGTGATTAAGTGCATCAATCATGTATGGTCGCACACCATCCCATTCCTTTCTACAATCTTCCACTTGAGTTATTACATCTGCATTCTCATTCAATATACATTTACAACCGAAATATATACCATACGCAAAATCTTTTTTATCAAATTCCACCAAGAATTCATACTTCCGTCCATCATCTCCTTCAAGCCAAAGATTACCATCACAATTCAGTTTATACATAATATGATGATCAGCCTTTTTCCCCCTTACATAATCATTTCTCACAAAATCGGGTTCAGTATTCATTTTTTTGATTTTATCACAAAGGCCTTTCACATATTTGTCCACCAAATCCTTGGTTATTCGTTTAATCTCGTCTTTACAATTAGCCATAGCTTTTCATTATATTACATCACAAAGATACCACATTCCATCTATTCATAAAAGCATATACACATAAATCCGTAGAGCCTTCCACACTATAATAATCATCATTATAGTCATTATCTCTCTTTTGTCCTTTTGCTCCAGCCTCACCACTATATCCACTATTACCCTCAAGAATTTGTTCTTCTGTTCTTCTGTCTAAAAAAATACCCTTTTGTTCTTTTGTCTTAAAAAAATTGTCCCTGAAAGAACATTCTTCCAGGGACAGCAAACTGTGAGTTAGGATTTTAAAAATATATACTATTTACCACCTTTTTCGTAGTAAAGAGTTCTTGATGGTTGGTCACACACTTCAGTTGGGCCGAAGTATTGGATAGGACCTGGATAAGTGTAGCTTGTCTTTTCAGCCCACTCAGCACGGTGCTTAGCAAAGTACTTGAATGGCTTACCTTCAAGGTCTACAAGAGCCTTTTGGATAACTGGCTTCATTGCACCATGACGACGTTCCATGTTCATCATCATTGTGATTGGAATACCACCTGCGATCCATTGTACTGATGGACAAGTCAAGTTGCGAACTGATGACATATAACCAGTTACACCACACTTAATCAATTGAGCTGCATTGTAACCAAGTGCGTAGCAATAGTCAGCATCGAAGTTAGAAGGGTCAGCACAACGTCCTTCGTAACCGAAGAAGTGGTGCAATGCAGAGAACTTACCAACGAATTCGCCTGCTTCCTTCATTTCCTTCAAGCGCTTGCCAACCATTTCGCTAAGAAGCTTTTCAGTTTCGATAAGCGATACTTGTACGTTACCATGAGGATCACGGTCAAGAGTAAGCTGACGAGCAACACCTTCTGGAAGACTTGCAAATGTAGCTGCATTTTCTGCGCTCAAGTTGTTCAACACGAATTCGCGTTGAGCAGCTGGAGTTTGTTCTGCGAAATCTGGAGTCTTTGCCAATAGGTCGTTAAGTTCAGCAATAAGAGCCTTCATTGCAGGGATGAACTCGATCAAACCTTCTGGGATAAGAACGATACCATAGTTGTTACCTGCTTCAGCACGCTTAGCTACTACCTTAGCGATATCGTCAACGATTTCGTTCAATGTCATCTTCTTTGCTTCAACTTCTTCTGAGATTACACAGTAGTTAGGTTGAGTTTGCAATGCACATTCAAGTGCGATGTGAGATGCTGAACGACCCATCAACTTAATGAAGTGCCAGTATTTCTTTGCTGAGTTACAGTCGCGTTCGATGTTACCGATAACTTCTGAATATACCTTTGTTGCAGTGTCGAAACCGAATGAAGTTTCAATCATTTCGTTCTTCAAGTCACCGTCAATTGTCTTAGGACAACCGATTACTTGTACACCTGCGTTGATTGACTTATAGTATTCAGCAAGTATACATGCATTAGTGTTTGAGTCATCACCACCGATGATAACCAATGCAGAGATATTTAGTTCCTTAAGAATAATAAGACCCTTATCAAATTGGTCCTTTGATTCAAGCTTTGTACGACCAGAACCGATGATATCGAAACCACCTGTGTTGCGATATTCGTCGATGATTTCTGATGTAAGTTCCATATAGTTGTGATCAACAAGACCGCCAGGACCCATCAAGAAGCCATATAGACGGCTATCTTTGTTAACTGCCTTTAGACCGTCAAACAAACCACTGATTACATTGTGTCCACCAGGAGCTTGACCACCCGATAGAATAACACCTACATTGATTGCATCGTGAGACTTTGCGCTCTTTGATGTCTTTTCAAAAGTAAGAACAGGTAGACCATAAGTGTTAGGGAACAAAGCCTTAATTTCTTCTTGGTCAGCAACTGATTGTGTTGGTTCGCCCTCTACTGCTGATACACCACCCCACAATGCTGAAGGCAATTTTGGTTGGTAAGCAGCACGAGCTGTTTGTAAAGCACTTTTTTTAGCCATTTGTTTTATTTTTTAGTTTAATTTCCTATTTTCCAATTATCTTGCAAATTTCGCAAAAAAAAATCATTAACGCAATAAAATCACATTATTCTTTTACATTATAATGTCAATTGTTTTTTATCGCCTGCAACCGACACATAGAATTCGTCTACATTTAGTTGCTCATTTGCCACTTCGAGCAATTTTTTCGCAGTGATATTCTTAATATCGTGCACTTGTCTATTGTAATAATCTTCTCCTGTGCCATATAATATATTACTGCTCACACACGATGCCATCGAGAATGGCGAATCGAGTGTTTTTGCCAAGTCGCTCAACATACAATTACGCACTATTTCAAGTTCCTCATCGCACATCAATTCATTTTGCAAACGAAGAATCTCTTTGCGTGTTTCTTCGATCAACGGCTCAGCATATACATTGTCGCACTCGCTGGCTATCACCACCTTAGAGCCGCTCTTACGACCTATCAACATCGAATTTATACCATAGGTATATCCTTTGTCCTCGCGTATATTTTGCATGAGTCGACTTCCGAAATATCCACCCAACGCAGTCACAAGGAATCTCATATTTATGTAATCGGGGTGATTTCTTGGCACAGCTTCGTGCATCATATACACAGCCGACTGCAATGCTCCTTCTTTATGCACCACACTTTGACGATTTGCCGAAGGTGTGCGTTCCACACTTCGTAGTTCGTTTGGTTGATTAGTTATACTTTCTACTCCGAAACATTTTTCGATGCATTCTATTTCTTTGTCGCCCACCTTTCCCGACATCACAAGTATCATATTCTCTGGACGGAAAAATTTCTTATGAAAGTCAAGCACATCGGCTCTTGTCAAGCCATCCACATCATTATCAGTGATTGCGTATGCGATTGGGTGGTTCTCACCAAAATACATTTGTCGTCCAGCCACTTGTGCTATATATTTCACCTTTTCGCGAGCTGTTTGATAAGCACTTTTCACTTGCGCCTTCAACACCTCAAATTCTCGTTCTGGAATGGCGGGATTCTCAATCAACGATCTCAACAATGGCAACACTTCATTAATGTTTTTATTCAACGAATTCAAACTAATGTGTGTATAATTGTCGGCACTTGTAGCATTCATATATGCTCCATTATAGTCAAGCATTTCTGACACATCACTTGAAGACATTTCTGTGGTGCCATGCACAAGCATCGATGACAATGCAAACGACTGCAAAGGTTTACTCTCTTCAAGCAAACCACCTCTGCATATCATCTCAAACTTACTCACCTCTTGGTCGCCACTATTCACCACATACAATTTCAAGCCATTACTTAATGTTATGTATTGTGGATAGTCAAAACTCAAATCTTCAAACGACCTCAATTCAGGTGCTATACTTCTATCAAGCATATATTTATAGTTTTATTTTTAATTTCTCTCCAAAGTTATACATTATTTATCTATCCCTCATTTTTCACTAAGGTTAAAAATAATGTGGTTTTTATAATGATGGTTATAGGACAAACTTTCTCTTTATCATAGTGTTCTATCTGCAAACAACTTATTGAATTCACTATGGCTACACTTGCAACTGCTACTCTACAGAAACAGCTTATCGACCTACAAGACAACATGCTTAACTTTGCATTCATTCTTACATCCAATCGTGAGGAAGCTCGCGACTTGTTGCAAGACACTACGCTCAAAGTTCTCGATAATCAAGACAAATTTGCCGAAGACACCAATTTCAAAGGGTGGGTTTTCACTATCATGCGCAACATTTTCATCAACAACTATCGTCGCATTGTGCGCAATCAAACGATCGTTGACCAAACCGAAGACCTATACCACCTCAATCTTCCTCAGGAATCGGGATTCTCAACTCCCGAAGGGGCATTCAATGTAAAGGAAATCACCAAAGCCATCAATAGCTTTGCCGACGAATATCGCATTCCTTTTTCAATGCATATAGCAGGATATAAATATAATGAAATTGCCGACAAAATGAATCTTCCTCTCGGCACTATCAAGAGTCGAATCTATTTTGCTCGACAAAAACTTCAATCTATATTAAAAGATTATCGATAATCTCGATTTATTAGCCAAGCGCAAGAATTTGCTTCAATGCTTGTGCCAATTGGTCAGGACATGATGTAGGTTTAAATCCACATTGTATACCCTCAAGGCGTGCAATAGCATCTTCACACTTCATGCCTTTCACCAAGCGTGATATACCTTGAAGATTGCCATTACAACCTCCGAAAAACTCCACTTCATTTATCACGCCATTCTCCACATCAATATTAATTTGTGAAGAACATGTTCCTTGTGTCTTATAACTATATTTGGCCATTATTTCTTTCTATTTTTAGGATTATCAAGTTTAATTCTCGTCGGAATGCAATATCTTAAGCAAATCTTCGCGACTATTCACACTTATTTCCGACAATGTATATTCAATAATGTCTTCTTTTCTCAATCGTTCGAGCGCACTCACAAGCGATGCACGCTGCACTCCTAATATGCAACACAAATCTTTTTGCTTGTAAGTTAGCTTTATGTCTTTACTGCCTCTTTGAGTAAGCGAAGTGATGATAAAAGCTAAGCGTTCTTCGATTGAACCCGACGACAATGCCATTATACCAAATGTTCCCTTTTGCGAATTGCGCGACAACACATTAAGCATATTGAACATGAACACCTTGTCGCTCATCAAGATATTTATAAAGTCGCTTTTCACTATTTGCAACACTCCACAATCAGTGATTGCAGTAGCATTGAATGGATAGAATGTATTTCTACCGAACAGATAATCGGGACCTATCACATTCGGGCCAACAAGAGTTTCCGACACTGTTACACGACGGTTAGCACTCGACAAGTCGATACGCACATCTCCGGTCAAGATAAAACGGATATGCGTACACTCCTCATTAGTTTCTACTATTTGTTCGCCTGCGGTATATTTTACGAAATGAAATGGAGTCTTTTCGATAAGTTCCGACAACTTATCTCTGCTCACACCTTGAAACAAAGGCAACTCCATCAATTTCTCATACATACTTTCCATATCGTATATTATTTATTCTTCTTATTCAACGAACTTTATTTAAGCACATTGACAAAGATAGCACTTTCAACTTAATGCTACCACAGAATTAATATTTTTTTAGTAAATATGCCCAATATTTTTCACAGTTCGCCATATTTTGCTTTGCGATACAACTGTGCGCTATTGATAATATTTTGCCATGCTATATATGCTGCTGGCGCTATCGATATTATTGGGTTCAAATATGTGAGTGCAACCCACAATGCAAGAATAGTATTTTTTTGTCCGAGTCCTTGCGCTCCTGCCACTTTATCACCAAAGCGCGCCCCTATTTTTCTACCACAATAGAATTGTAGCACACACACCACAAGCGATATCAATGCCAAAGCTATCATCACACCCAATTGCTCCATTGGTTGTTTCATCACAAAACTCACTGCATTGCCTATCACGACAAACAAAGCCACTGCCCACATCCAGAACGATGCCGACTGATGTGATGCCACTACACTATGCAATCGTGGCAAGAATTTTCGCATCAACAATGCCAACACGAATGGAACAAGTATCATTGGCACAACTTGTGTTCCTATTCGCATAAACGAATCGGCAAATGCAATATCTCTACCCACCGATATCCACGATAGATACATCGGTGCCGTGAGGGCAAGCGCAATATTACTTAGCATGGAATAGGTAGCCATCATCGACACACTACCACCAAGCATTCCTGTTACTACAGGCGCAGCTGTAGCTGTCGACATGAACACGCACATAAATGCGCCTTCAGCTACTACTGGGTTTATAGGATAAAGCATATAATACACTGCCCAACATCCTAACAACTGTACACACAGCAAAGTCCAATGGAATTTTGTAATCTTCAGCTCTCTAACTTTTAATTTTGTAAATGTTACAGTGAGCATACAGAAGATCAAAAATGGCGACACCCACGATATGCTCTCCATATAATTATGGAACAGCACACCACCCACCATTGATATTGGCAACATCCAGGTTTTTAAAAACTTCTTCATAACAACAAAAAAAGTTCCCACAATTCTATGGGAACTTCATATAACGATTGATATTTATTTCAATTTTTCAATCACTGTGCCTATTTCATGCATTTCTTGTTCGCCTGTAGCCATATTCTTCAAAGTGAGTTTGCCTTCATTCAATTCAGTTTCACCCACCATTGCTACATAAGGAATATTCTTCCCATTGGCATAGCTCATTTGCTTCTTCATTTTTGATGACTCAGGATATAATTCAGCCGACACACCTGCTTTGCGCAATTCCATCACATATTTCAATGATTGCTTTGCCTCTGCTTCTCCAAAGTTCATAAAGATAACCTTTGTGGTAGCGCAAGTATCTGCTGGATATAGATTGAGCATATTCAATACATCGAAAATACGGTCGGCACCAAAACTAATACCTACACCGCTCACGCCATCCATTCCAAACACGCCTGTAAGGTTGTCATATCGGCCACCACCTGTGATACTACCCATTTCCACATCGTTTGCCTTCACTTCAAGAATTGAACCTGTATAATAGTTCAATCCACGAGCAAGCGATACATCAAGTTCAAGCACCGAGCGCAATCCCATTTCAGTAGCATTTGAAATCACATAACGCAATTCTTCAATACCCTTCATGCCCACTTCACTTTGTACCAATAGGCCTTCAAGTGTAGCAAGTTTTTCACCATTTGAACCACTAAGTTCAAGCAATGGACGCAATGTTGCTATAGCTTCTTCGCTCAAGCCTTTTTCGCGTAGTTCGGCATTCACATTTTCAATACCTATCTTGTCGATCTTATCGATAGCTACTGTAATATCAATAATCTTTTCAGGAGCACCTATCACTTCGGCGATTCCACTAAGCACTTTGCGATTGTTTAGCTTAATTGTGATATTAATACCGAAACGAGCAAACACCTCATCGATAAGCGATATCAATTCCACTTCATTCACAAGCGAATCACTTCCCACCACATCGGCATCACATTGATAGAATTCACGATAACGACCCTTTTGTGGACGATCGGCACGCCACACTGGTTGAATTTGATAACGCTTAAATGGGAACTGCAATTCATTACGATGTTGCACCACATAGCGCGCAAATGGCACTGTCAAGTCATAACGAAGACCTTTTTCGCACAACTTTGATGTTAGATGCACACAATCTCTCGCAGCAAGCATTTCATCGCTTGCATCACGCAAGAAATCGCCACTATTCAATATCTTGAACAACAATTTATCACCTTCTTCGCCATATTTACCCATCAGCGTTGAAAGATTCTCCATTGCTGGTGTTTCTATCTGTTGAAAGCCATACAACAAGAACACATCTTTGATTGTGTTAAATATGTAATTGCGTTTCGCCATTTCTTCAGGCGAAAAGTCTCTTGTTCCCTTTGGAATTGATGGTTTTTGTGCCATATTTATATCATTTTTTCTAATCAAATGCAAAGTTAGTTATTTTTTTAAAATAAATAGTAAAAAGCAGTTAGTAATGAAGGTTTCCCTTTCACTACTAACTACCAATACATTATTTCTTTTTCTATCAATCTCTGCTTCGGCCTAAAAATATCATCACATAGTACATCAATGTCGCAAGTGAGCTAAGCGCAGCCACGACATATGTATATGCAGCCGACTTCAATGCATCTTTCGCAGCGTCTTGATCTCTACCCACTGCAACACCAGTGCGTTCAAGCCATGCAAGAGCGCGTTGACTTGCATTAATTTCTACTGGCAATGTAACGAAACTGAATATCGTTGTCATCGCAAATAGAAGAATACCTATACCGAGCAACGCAGGGAACACATTGACTGTCAATATACCTCCAAGCAGCAACCATGATATCCATGGCGAAGCAAAACTCACCACTGGAACAAGTGCCGAACGAACTTGCAAAGCACTATACTTTGTGGCGTGTTGCACTGCGTGTCCACATTCGTGTGCAGCAACAGCAGCTGCAGCAACGCTCCTGCTTGCATATACACTTTCGCTCAAATTCACAGTCTTATCACTTGGATTATAATGGTCGGTTAGCATACCATTAGTACTCACAACCTTTACATCATATATTCCATTATCGTGGAGCATCTTCTCTGCCACTTCTTTACCGGTCATGCCGATTGGCATTTTTGAATAACGCTCAAATTTGCTCTTCAACGAAGATTGTACAAGATAGCTCACAAGAGCTATTACAATAAAAATTACATAAATACCCATAGTCTATTATTCATTAAGTTTTTCATTACAAAATTACGCAAAAACTATGCCACTTCCCACTTATCTGCAACATTGCAGTTTTTTTCTAACAAAATACAACAATTTCACTGCAATAATTACCACATAAACATGAGGAGCAAGAAACCTCGTTAATGGTATTTCAACTGAAAACAATCTATTTCTATGGCAAGAATTATTTATTTTAAATAATTCTTATTACTTTTGTATAATGATAAGTTAACGAACAATTTATATCCACATTAAATCTGATATTATGTCTATATGGGACAAAATCATAAAGTCAATAAGTAACCTCGAAAACCAACCAACAATTACAGACAAAGTATCTCGAGATGTATCTAGATACGCATTTTTAGATATTGAAGTTGCATTAAAAGATAAGAAAGTTCACGATATTGGTGCTGTAAAATGGGACAAATCAATTTTTCATTCAGCCAACAAAAGTGAATTAGAGGATTTCTTAAAAGATGTTGATTTTATTTGTGGGCATAATATTATACACCACGATGCAAAGTTTCTTTTTGAAGATAAAGTTCTTAATTGGACCTTTGTAGATACATTGTATGTATCACCTCTACTATTCCCTAAGAAACCTTACCATCATCTTATTAAAGATGATAAATTAGTGAGCGATCAAATGAACAATCCCGTCAATGATTGCATGAAAGCTCAAGATTTATTGATGGATGAAGTTGCTCAATGGAATATTCTTTCCGAAGAAAAAAAACTTATTTATACATCTCTATTACACAAATTTCACGAATTCAAAGGTTTTCTTGATTTCGTAGAGGCAAAAGATATTACAAACACCGACAATCTTGCCAACATTATCAAGTCAGTATATCTTGATAAAATATGTATTAATGCCAACATTAAACATATCATAAATGAATATCCATGCGAATTAGCATATGCACTAGCATTAATTGACACAACAGATCATCATTCAATAACTCCTGCATGGGTACTTCACAATTATCCTAATGTCGAATATATTATAAAACTTCTTAGACATAATAGGTGTGAAAGTGGTTGTTCTTATTGCAACAAGAGCCTTGATGTTAAATACAACTTAAAAAAGTTTTTTGGGTATAACCAGTTTCGCACTTACAATGGCGAGCCCTTGCAAGAAAATGCTGCACGCGCTGCTGTTGACAACAAATCTCTGCTTGCAATATTCCCAACTGGCGGAGGCAAATCCCTTACTTTTCAGCTCCCTGCTTTAATGGAAGGTCACTCAGTTCGTGGACTTACAATAGTAATATCTCCACTTCAATCACTCATGAAAGACCAAGTGGATAATTTAGCTGAAAGAGGCATCAATGATGCTGTTACAATTAATGGTCTACTCGATCCCATAACTCGCTCGCATGCTATTCAACAAGTTATGAATGGGGACGCATCGCTACTTTATATTGCTCCTGAAATGTTGCGTTCAAAAACTATTGAAAGAATATTACTTGCTCGCAATGTTGTGCGTTTTGTTATCGATGAAGCACATTGTTTCTCCTCATGGGGACAGGATTTTCGTGTAGACTATTTATACATAGGCAAATTTATACGAGAATACCAAAAAAAGAAAGACTCAAAACGCCCTATTCCCGTTTCGTGTTTTACTGCAACAGCTAAACAAAAAGTAATCCAAGATATCTGCGATTATTTTAAACAAATACTTGACATCGACCTTCAATTATTTGCCTCATCTGCATCACGAACCAATCTACATTATTCAGTCATTCACGCAGATACCGATGAAGATAAATATGCCAAATTACGCGCATTAATTTCGCAATCTTCATGTCCTACAATAGTATATGTTTCGCGAACCAAACGAACTAAGTTATTAGCCGATAAGCTTACTCGTGACGGATTCAAAGCTCTTCCTTTCAATGGTCAAATGGACTCTGATAAAAAAATAGCCAACCAAGATGCATTTATGAGCGACAAAGTGCGCATAATTGTTGCAACTTCGGCTTTTGGTATGGGAGTCGACAAAAAGGATGTGGGTCTTGTTATACACTATGACATCTCCGACTCTTTGGAAAATTATGTTCAAGAGGCAGGACGAGCTGGTCGCGACCCACAACTTGATGCTAAATGCTATGTTCTTTACAGCGATTCTGACCTTGATAAACATTTCATCTTACTCAATCAAACAAAACTTAGCATAAGCGAAATCCAACAAGTTTGGAAAGCCATTAAAGATACTACCAAACAACGAGATAGAATTTGTTGTTCAGCTTTAGAAATTGCAAGAAAAGCTGGATGGGACGATTCAGTTACAGATATAGAAACTCGTGTTCGCACTGCACTTTCAGCACTCGAACAAGCTGGTTACATTGAACGAGGCAACAATGTACCACATGTATATGCAACAGGGATTACTGTAAAAAATCTAGAAGAAGCGCGTATTCGCATTACTCAATCTGCATTGTTTGGCAGTGACGAAATTGAAAACTCTATACGCATTATTAAGTCCCTTATTTCTCAGAAATACATATCTAAGGCGCAAAATGATATTGCCGAATCTCGTGTTGATTATTTAGCCGACATTCTTGGACTGAGCAAGAATGAAGTTATTTCATCTGTTGAACGAATGCGTCAAGAAGGTATTTTAGCAGACTCTAAAGACATTTCTGCATTCCTTAATGATGCTGGCGAATCAGAAAACAAATCTAAACGACTTTTAGAAAGATTTACTAAGTTAGAACGATATATACTTAATAAAATACCACATGATGTTCTACGAATTTCATACAAGCAATTGAATGACAATGCACAAACTGAAGGCATAACAACTGCTACCGAAAAAGATATTAGAACTTTACTATATTTTCTATCAATTAAAGGGTACACCCGAAAATCTGAAGATGCGTCAAATAATTTAGAACTATTTCGCATAATTGATACCAACACATGTATAAAACGCTTTGAAAAACGACTAGAAATTTGCCGATACACGATTGAATGGCTTTATAAACAAATATCACCTATTTCTAACAAAGAAAACAATGATAATGGAGTACAATTTTCTATTATTGAATTACTAAACGACATCAAAACTAATAATTCTAGTTTATTCTTTAACATAGAAGATGTTCAACTCGAAGATATAGAGGAAGCACTCCTATACATGTCAAAAATTGGAGCATTAAAACTCGAAGGGGGTTTTCTTGTTTTATATAATGCTATGGATATCCGTCGCACAAAAGATAGCCGATTGCGCTACAAGCAAGATGATTATCGTATGTTAAACGAATTCTATAAGCAGAAAATACAACAAGTACATATCGTGGGTGAGTATGCCAATCTTATGGTTAGAGACTATAATGCTGCCTTACAATATGTTCAAGACTATTTCCACTTAGACTACAAGCGATTTGTAGCTAAATATTTTAAGGGAGAACGCATACAAGAAATTGAACGAAATGTAACACCCGATAAATACAAACAACTTTTTGGTTCTTTATCACAAAAACAGATGGAAATCATATCCGATAAGGAATCACGATGTATTGTAGTTGCTGCGGGTCCTGGCAGTGGAAAGACTCGAGTGCTAGTACATAAGTTAGCTTCTTTGCTTTTACTTGAAGATGTCAAACACGAGCAGTTGCTTATGCTTACATTTTCACGAGCAGCAGCTACCGAATTCAAACAACGATTAATGAGCCTAATCGGTAATGCAGCACATTTTGTCGAAATAAAAACATTTCATTCTTATTGTTTTGATCTTCTTGGCAGAATAGGCAATTTAGATAACGCAAAAGATGTAGTATCTCGCGCTACACAAATGATTAACAATGGTGAAGTTGAACCAAATCGTATTGCCAAAACAGTTCTTGTTATCGATGAAGCACAAGATATGAGTAATGAAGAATATGCGTTGGTTAAAGCATTGATGACTGCTAATGAAGAAATGCGTGTTATTGCCGTTGGAGATGACGACCAAAACATATTCACATTCCGTGGGGCTAACTCTAAATACATGGCCCAACTTCTATCCGATTCGAATGGCAATTTTATTGAAATGACCGAGAATTATAGGAGTTCTCAAAGTGTTGTTAAATATGCTAATGTATTCGTAAATAGCATAAACAACAGAATGAAAACTGCACCTATTATATCTATGAGCCAAAATTATGGCCGCGTTTCCATATCTCAATATGTATCATCCCCTTTCATGTATCAACCTCTTGTTTCTGAATTAATTCAAAACAAAAATAATGGAACTATTTGCGTACTTACACAAACCAATGAAGAGGCAACTATTTTAGTAGTACTTTTTCGAAAACATGGTTTAAATAGCAAACTTATTCAAAGTATGGATGGATTCCGTTTTTGGAATATGGCAGAAGTTCGTTTCTTCTTGAAATATATCGAAAAAGCAACTAAATCACCTATTATTACAAATGAAGTTTGGGAAAAAGCAAAACAAAAAACATTCTCCATTTATGAAAGTTCAACAAGTCTTTGCTATTTAAAACGATGTTTACAACTATTCGAAGAAACAAATAAAGCTAAATATCTGACTGATTTCAAAGAATTTGTATTTGAATCAAGCACTGAGGATTTTTGTGATATACAAAATGCCGATGTAGTCGTTTCTACCATTCATAAGTCAAAAGGTATGGAATTTGATGATGTATACATGCTTATCACAGAACCTCGACATATAACACCAGATGCGTTGCGTTGCTATTATGTTGGTATAACTCGAGCTAAGCAACGATTATTTATTCATACTAACTCATCTCTTTTCGATAGTTTCAAAGCTGATCATAAAAAGGTTGATTATAATCAATACGAAATGCCAAATGAAATTATTCTACAACTATCGCACAAAGATGTAAATCTCGGTTACTTTAAATCAAAAAAGGAAGAAATTCTTAACTTGAGAGCAGGACAACCACTAATATTCAACAATAATTATTTATACACAAATGACACAAATAAACCTATTTGCTTGTTAGCACAAAAAGCTCAAGAAGAACTTTCTCTATGGTTTCAAAAGGGCTACAGCATATCCGATTGTTCTATTCGTTTTATTGTTGCATGGCGTCCTAAAGATGCAACTAAAGATGAAAAAGAACACGCTGTAGTATTGGCAGATTTAACACTCAAAAAACATATTTAAATGAAAACCCTTGATAAACAAACAGCTTTTATCAAGGGTTCATTTTTAACAAAAACTTGTTTAATTTTTTCTCTCAAATATTCTCACTTTTTAGCGCTCATCAAAGTTACTTGGTCAGCAATCTTTGATGCCTCAACTTTCACCGCCAATGTTTTTGTGTCATATCCTTCGGCGTCTATTTTCACCTTATAATCGCCTGGTTTAACTTCCCAGAACACATACACACCATTATAATTGTTATCAGTTGTATATGTTCCCACAACTTTATCATTGGTATCAAGCAATGTTACTTGTGCGCCATTTATTGGACACAACATATCATGACTATCCTTCACCCAATTCTTAAATTGTGGTCTTTCAAGAATCTGCTCACTATCCTTCACGCTACCTGCCACAACGCCAGTAGATGGAAATTCTGCTTGGAAATATTCACAGAAAAAACGATACATATTATATGCCGATAGCTTACAATAATCTTCGTTTAGCAGACGATGCGTTTCTGGTTGATAATCATGAAAACTTCCCTCAACCAAGAACCCTGGCACATTCATACGGCGTAGAACTCCCAATGTAAAGCCTAAGAATTTTTGATCTTCCCATACCTTTGGCGCAACAGGCTTCCACACATTTAGGTCATTATCCATCAACACTGCTGCCGAGTTCATAGCCATGCTTTGGCTCAATGCCATATATGTAACATTCTTTCCCAATCCGTCATTATCTTTATTGTACAGGTTAAGGAAATAGTTTATACCCGTATTTTTACCCAATGCATTTGAGTGTACTGCAATAAATGCCACATTATTAGGATTCTTCTTTGCGGCTTCTCCTAAATAAGCATTTGCTTCTTCGCCGATTGCACTCAAATCCTTATCATCTTCTTCTCTATTCTCGGTACGCGACATTTTCACCTCGCAACCAGCCAATTCAAGTAGTCGCTTTAGCTCAAAACTTTTTATCAAGTTACATCTTGATTCCCAAAATCCTGCTTCCGACTCTTCTGGATAAGGAATAGTTGCCACAAATCGGTCATTTCCTTTTCTAGCCACCACGATATTTCCAGCCTCGTCCACTTCTTGGTCAATTGTTCCACCATTCCAATACCCTCCATGACCAGGATTAATATACACTTTCTTGCCTGTCATATCTGCTGCTTGAATCTGAGTTAAGCCTACCAGCATCATCGCCACCGATAACAATATCTTTTTCATATTAATATAGTTTATGAATTTCTATTAATTTCTTTTCGTCCATTATCTTACAAAGATAGACTATTTTTATCGAAATTCTCCCACTAAGCAACAAAAAAGCGTGCCGAAACAATTCGACACACCTAAATAAACATCACTTTAAACCTTATTTATTTCTTTATCTTCTGCACTTTCAATTCACCATCTGAATTCACTACACGCACTATATAAAGTCCATTTTCAAGTAACGAAATATCTTTACTAACTTTGTGTTCGTTAACCGATTTTGCTTGTGCAACAATAGCTCCACTTAACGAATAAATAGTTACCTCAGCAATTCCCTTTTTACTTAAAACTGTCAGCACACCATCTGCAAGACTTATATTAACAACATCTTCTGCAACATCATCTATAGCCGATTTTTCTGCTACAAGTGTAAACTTAACTTGCTTTCCCCACACTTGAGATTTATTTGTTACATCGTAGCGGCGCAATGCCATAGTATACTCCTTACCAATTATAGCTTCTGGAAATGAGCCTTTGAAGGTTACTGTTTCCGTTTCATTTTTATCTATTCTAACTTTTGAATATATACGACGATATATTCTATTATCTCCATAAATCATCAATTCAAGTTCTCCCTCATAATAATCTCCTGTATTTGTAATATTAGCTGTTACCTCTATATCAGAAGGTGTCATTTCTGTTGATTTAGGTACAATTTGCTTTGCGATTGACAAATTAGCAGCACTCATATTTTGCACATAAATACCTTTTACTCCTATAAGATTATCATCTATATCATATACACCTATTTTATATGTTCCTTCAGTTGCAATGGCATCTAATTCACACTTAAACTCAGCCGTTTCGCCACTTTTCACAAAAACCATCATTGGTAATGATACTGATAACACACTATCACTCATATCTAATACTCTCATACGCATTATATTATAATATTCCATTCCGCCATCATTCCGAACAGTTGCAACTGGATATAATTTTCTATTAGTTCCTATCACTGTCCCTGCATTCAATGCTTTCAGTTTTAGAGAATAGATTGTAGATTCGAATGATAACGTCACTTTTCCATCTTTAACAACAGCATTTACATAATCTGGTGTTACTTTATCTGTATACATATTCTTAAATGCACTATCAGGCTCATGTATCAACTTATATTGTGGATATAATTTATATTCTCCTTCTTCTATTCCAGGCATAAAATAAGGTTGTACTATAGTTGCACCAAGCCCCATATTAGGTGGTGTGACTTCTCTTTTTACTATAGTAGTCTTTCTAACCAATTCTTCTCCTTTATACATATTTAATGAGAATTCCAATGGCAATGTATCTGATGATTCATTCCACATTCCTTTCATATATATTTTTGCCACTCTCCCAACATTTACCTCTGGTGTTTCAATCGTCCAACTATCTAATCTAACATACCAATCTTCTTCATATTCAACACCTTCATTAGGGTAAATATTGGTAATTATAGTTTGATTAATAGTATATCCTTCTTCTTCCACTTGCGTAGGAGACAATGATGTCAACAAGAAATATCCATCACATGTTCCAGTCCAACCCCAGTTAAAATGGAAATAGCCATTTTTATTATAGCCATCACACACAAATGCGTGACCTGAATGATATGAATTATGACCACTATAATAGATAGGACGACCTGCATCTAATTCGTTCTTAAGCAATTGTTCCCATTCATTACTTAAATAATTAGTTCGATAATCCATTCGAGCTTGATATTTAAAATAATTAACCAATGCCTTTCCTGCTACAATAGAATTCGCTCCACTTGATGTATTATAGCTCATATTCACCGATATACCTACATCACTCATCAATTTTGCTACTGCTTGTTGAGATTCTACACTACTTTCATTATTGTAGGTTGGTAGTATCAAGTCCCATTGATATGTAGATTTACTAAAGTCTGCACTTAGAATAGTTTTGGTTTTATTATATTCCCATTCGTATGAATTACTACCTACACCCACTTCAGGCCAACGCCAATAATACATAATCTGAGCCATTGCAGTAGCCACACAACCGGCAGCAGCCTTATTTCCATTACTCAATGTAGGACACATTAAATTATAAGGTGCGTCTTGTCCCCACTTTATTTCACCAAGAAGTGGTGCAACACTTGTAGTCCACTCTTTTGGTGCTACCGATGAAGATTCTACACCTTTTTCTTGCAAATACTCTATTTGACGTTGATATTCATCAAGCCAATAGCGCATATTTTCCGGTATTTTTTCATAATCGAATGTCCCGTTTTCTGAATAACCAAGCACAGGAGTTGCCACAGCATCATCACCTGCCACTACCACATAGCCATCTCTGGCACCTCGATTAAACACATAATAAGCTCCCTCAACACCGGTAATTTTATTCTTTGATTTATATGCCAAATGTAAATCCGTATTTACCAATTTCAATATTCCTTGTTCTGTTTTGTCGGCAAAGAAACTCTTAGCAATACTTCTCGCATCTTGTTCTCTCAATTGTTCTGCGTTACCCAATGCCGCAACGCATAGCAGAGTAAACATTGTTAACAAAAATCTATTCATAGTAATATCTGTTTAAATTTCTTTCTCAAAAATAGCAAAAAACAAATTTTTCTCCTATTATTTGAGTACGCAAAAAGTACGCATTTTATAATATGCTTATTTTCAATCCATTAAAAACACAAAATCAAACACTATTTTTATAATACTCAATCAAAAATAATCCTTTCATCACAAAATTATAGTATTGAATTCCCCCTTTTAGCACTAAAAAAGCGTGCCGAGACATTTCGACACGCCTAAATAAACATCATTTCTTTATTATTATTTCACTTCATCCAATCCTTCAACATTTGCCTTGATTTCTTCTTCAGGCACATCATAATTAGCCAAGTCTCCCATTATATATTGGTCGTAAGCTGCCATGTCTATCAATCCGTGTCCCGACAAGTTGAACAAGATAACTTTCGATTTTCCTTCAAGTTTTGCTTGTTCGGCTTCACGTATTGCTGCGGCAATTGCGTGCGATGATTCTGGTGCTGGGATGATTCCTTCCGCTTGAGCAAACATTGTTGCTGCATTGAAAGTTTCCAATTGTTGAATATCTACAGCTTCCATAAAACCATCTAATTTCAATTGACTCACTACTGTTCCCGCTCCATGATAGCGCAACCCTCCTGCATGAATGTTGGCAGGCGAGAATCCATGTCCAAGCGTATACATTGGCATCAATGGTGTATATCCTGCTTCATCACCAAAGTCATAACGCAACTCGCCTCGTGTAAGCTTTGGACATGATGCTGGTTCGGCAGCAACAAAGCGTGTATTGCGTTCACCTGTAAAATTGTGACGCATAAATGGGAATGAAATACCGGCAAAATTACTTCCGCCTCCGAAACATCCTATCACAACATCTGGATATTCTCCTGCCATTTCCATTTGCTTCTCTGCTTCAAGACCTATCACTGTTTGGTGCAACGACACATGATTCATCACCGAGCCAAGGGTATACTTGCAATTTGGTGTTGACATAGCCAATTCTACTGCTTCCGAAATCGCTGTACCCAACGAGCCTTGATGATTTGGAGTATCGGTCAATATTCGACGACCGGCCTTTGTCGACATACTTGGTGACGCGATAACTTGAGCACCGTAGGTTTGCATTATCGAACGGCGATATGGCTTTTGATGATACGACAACTTTACCATATACACTGCCAGTTCCAATCCGAAATATTTTGTAGCCAACGACAAGGCTGCGCCCCACTGACCTGCACCCGTTTCGGTTGTTACATTTGTAACACCTTCTTTCATGCAATAATATGCTTGTGGAATTGCCGAATTCAATTTATGCGATCCCACAGGACTCACACTCTCGTTCTTGAAATATATATGTGCTGGTGTGTCAAGCATCTTTTCGAGTCCATATGCTCTCACAAGTGGTGTAGGACGCCATATCTTATACATATCACGCACTTCTTCGGGTATTTCGATCCAAGCATCTTTCATATTCAATTCTTGTTCCGAAGCAGCTTTTGTGAACAACTTCTGCATATCTTCTGTTGTCATTGGCTGTTTTGTCTTTGGATTCAAAATTGAACGTGGCTTATTTTTCATTTCAGCCATTATATTATACCATGCTGTTGGTATTTGACTTTCTTCTAGCAAAAATTTCTTAGATTTCATGGGTAAATATGTATATTGTATGTTATTTATGCATAATTCGTAAACTATATGCACAAATGTAGCATATTTATTTTTACTACGCAAACTTTCTGCAACTTTTTATTCTATTTTTTCAAATAAATCTTTTATTTATTTCGTTTTAAAACAAAAGATAGAGCTACTCACGCAGTTCTATCCTTCTATCATTCATTATATTATGCTTTAGTGCTATTTATTTCTACGCTCACGCGCCTACATTATGAGAAAAGTACGAATTCTTATTATTACACTTTTATCAACACACTATTTCTCTAAAAGTTCTATCTTCACAAAAAAATCTGTAATTTTGCATCAGTTTTAATTAATTTAATATGATTTCTACTCGTAAAGGACTTTTGGCTTTATCTCCGATAGCCATTTTTTTAATTTTCTACCTTGCAGTATCCATTGCTGTCAACGACTTCTACAAGATGCCTATTTCGGTAGCTTTCATCGTTGCATCTATGTGGTCCATCGTAACTTCATCAAGCAAGGAATCACTCAAGGAACGCTTGAATATTTTCTCTAAGGGCGCAGCCAATCCCGACATATTATATATGATCTGGATTTTCATCCTTGCAGGAGCTTTTGCTGCCATCGCCAAGCACATAGGAGCGATTGATGCCACAGTAAACCTCACCCTTCAGATTTTGCCTCCTCAATTTCTCATTCCAGGCATCTTCATTGCTGCCTGTTTCATTTCTCTTTCTATTGGTACATCTGTGGGAACTATCGTTTCGCTCACGCCGTTTGCACTTCAACTTGCCGAAAGCACGGGGCAAGACATTCCATTCTTCGTGGCAGTTGTAATTGGAGGTTCGTTCTTTGGCGACAACCTTTCGTTTATTTCCGACACCACTATCGCTGCCACTCGCAGTCAAGGATGCAAAATGAACGACAAATTCAAAGCCAACCTTTGGATAGCTCTTCCTGCATCAATAATCACTCTTGCTACATATATTATATTAGGGCAAACCGAAAACTACTCTATTGCATTCGACTCTCAAGCCTCTCCTTGGCTCATTCTGCCCTACCTCGCTGTTATTGGATTAGCAGTTGCAGGAGTCAATGTTCTTGTAGTACTCACATTCGGCATTTTGATATCAGTAATCGCTGGATTCTGCTTTACCGATATTCACCTTCTTGATATGTGTAGCTCAATGGGTACAGGCATCTCTAGCATGGGCGATCTCATTGTAGTAACTCTGCTTGCAGCCGGCATGCTTGCCATGATTAAGCACAATGGTGGTATCGAATACCTAATCAAGTGTCTCACTCGTCGCATCAGTGGCATTCGTGGTGCGCAAGCCACCATCGCTATGCTTGTAAGTATTGTTAATGTTTGTACTGCCAACAACACTATCGCCATCATCACAGTGGGCGAACTTAGTCGTCAAATTGCAGTAAAATACAATCTCGATCCTCGCAAAGTTGCAAGTATTCTCGATACTTGCTCGTGTATAGTGCAATGCGTTATCCCTTATGGTGCGCAAATCCTATTGGCTGCTGGTCTTGCTCAAGTATCGCCAACTTCATTCCTACCACATCTTTACTACGCGTGGGCATTAGCACTCATGGTTGTATTGTCGATTATTTTCCGATTTCCACGACCTCACAAACGATAATACTTCGATAAAAAATAAAAGCATCACCCATTTTGAGTGATGCTTTTTTATAACAAATAGTACAGCTATAAGCCGGGTTATGTAAGTTTCTCATGACAAGAAACCCGTTTGTCATTTATCTGAACGCAATGTCACCATTGCGCTTACACTGTGTTGCCACAGTTGTAGCAGTCTACCCCTCGGCAATGGACGAGCAACCCTTAAATGCCGATATACTTGACCTTGCAACTCATAAGATGTGCCACGAATATGTTGCCATACCCGTCCGTGAGCTCTTACCTCACATTTTCACCCTTACCGCTTCCGAAGAAACGGCGGTTATTTTCTGTCACATTACTCTACCGTCACCGATAGCTTCCCGTTAAGAAATATGATGCTCTGTGTTGCCCGGACTTTCCTCACACCGCACGAGTCGGTGAGCGACAAACCGCCATACTATTACGACGCAAAGTTACAATGTTTTCTCGACATAGCCACAATACACAACTTTAATTTTTTCATTTTGTTCTATTATTACATCCTTTTAGCTCTACCGATTATAAATATTGCTTAAATCACCTATTTCTCTATTAAAATAGTTTAAATTACTCACTATTTTTTTCTTTATATTAAACAAAACATATACTTTTACATCAAATTTCAAAAGTTAATTTTTAACTATTCAAATTTTAAAACTAAGCATTAATTTAACATTATAAGATTATGAAGACAACTGGCAAATTATTTTTAGCTCTATGTGCAGCTGCTATTCTTGGCTCTACATTAACCGTCGTTGCCAACAACTATTACTCTCAACAAGACAACGCCGACAGAAACTTTATACGCACAAGTTCTCGCATTCCGTCAAGCAATACCGACTTCACTGTTGCTGCCGAAAACACTATCAACTGTGTTGTTAGTATAAAAACTTTCGCAGTGGCCCGTCAACAATATCAAGGCAACCAATTTTTCGATCCATTCGAATTCTTCTTTGGTCATGGCTATGGCAACAACGCTCCTCGCCGTCAACAACCACAACAACCTCAAGAGGAAAAACTTCAACCCCTTGGACTTGGTTCGGGTGTGATCATTTCTCCCGACGGATACATCGTTACCAACAACCATGTTATTAAGGGTGGCGAAAAACTTGAAGTTACTCTCAACAACAACGAAAAATATGTTGCTAAAGTGATTGGTAGCGACGAAAGCACCGACTTAGCACTTCTTAAAATCGATGCTAAAAATCTTAGTGCAATCACTTTTGGAAGTTCCGACAACCTAAAAGTAGGCGAATGGGTACTTGCTGTAGGCAATCCTTTCGGTTTCACTTCTACAGTTACTGCTGGTATCGTGAGTGCTAAGGCTCGCAACATTGGTGAAGCTACGTCTCAACGCGCCAACTCTATCGACTCGTTCATCCAAACTGATGCTGCAGTAAATCAAGGCAACAGTGGTGGTGCTCTTGTCAACATCAACGGCGAACTTGTAGGTATCAACACTGCTATCTACTCTCACACTGGCAACTATGCAGGTTATTCTTTCGCAATCCCTTCATCTACTGTTAGCAAGGTTGTTAAGGACCTAAAAGAATATGGTAGCGTGCAACGCGCAGTTCTTGGTATCAGCTATCAACCTCTAACTGCCGAATTGGCTAAGGAAAAGAACATCACTGCTACTACCGAAGGTCTTTATGTAGCAAGCGTGAGCGAACGAAGCGCAGCTATGCAAGCAGGTATTCAAGAAGGTGATGTTATCACTAAGATCAACGATGCAACTGTTAAAAGCAGCGGACAAATCATGGAACAAATGAACAAACTTCGTCCTGGCGACAAAGTGAAAATCACTTACATTCGTGACAACAAAACTCTCACTACTACTGCAACTCTTCGCAACGATCAAGGTAACACCAAGCTTTCTAAGCAATCTACAATCTCATCTCTTGGCTGTGGATTCCTCACTATCGACGATGACAAGAAGAAAGAATTGCAAATCAGAAATGGTGTTGAAGTGGTGGGACTAAAGAATGGTAAATTCCGCAGCGCTGGCATCAAGGAAGGATTCATTATCACCGAAATCAATAACACTCCAGTCAACAGCCGCGAAGATGTAGAAAAAATCTACAACAACATTATGAGCAGCTCAAGCAATCGCAAAGTCATGATTGTTTTCGGTTACACACCTGATGGCAACGAAGATGTTTACGCAGTAAAACTTACTGAATAAAACACTCAACTACCTCAGTAATATCAACCTAACAAAAACATCTTGGCTCGCCCAAGATGTTTTTTTGTTATAAATAATATCATATTGTCAACACATATCAATCCCTCAATCAAAAACTATTTCGAAGTGTTATTACACTACAACAAGCGAGTTTTCGAAAAGATTAATAATTATTTCATGCGCACGACTTGTTTTTTCGCCGAAAAAGCACTATCTTTGCGTGTTAAATTCTCTTAAAGAAAAATGAGACAATTAAAGATTACAAAATCAATTACCAATCGCGAGAGCGCTTCTCTCGACAAGTATCTTCAAGAAATCGGACGCGAAGAGCTTATTTCTGTTGAAGAAGAAGTAGAGTTGGCGCAAGCGATCAAAAAAGGTGACCAAGCAGCTCTTGAGAAACTCACACGCGCAAACCTTCGTTTCGTTGTTTCGGTAGCAAAACAGTACCAAAACCAGGGATTAAGTCTTCCCGACTTGATTAATGAAGGAAATCTTGGCTTGATTAAAGCAGCTCAAAAATTCGACGAAACACGCGGTTTTAAGTTTATCTCGTATGCAGTGTGGTGGATTCGCCAATCTATTCTGCAAGCTCTTGCTGAGCAGTCTCGTATTGTGCGTCTTCCTCTAAACCAAGTTGGTTCGCTTAACAAGATTGGTAAAGCGCTTTCTAAATTTGAGCAAGAGAATGAACGCCGTCCTTCAGCCGAAGAATTGGCTGAACAATTGGAAATTCCAGTGGACAAGATTTCTGACACTTTGAAAGTTTCAGGCCGACACATTTCTGTAGACGCACCTTTCGTTGAAGGCGAAGACAACAGCCTACTCGACGTGCTCACAAACGACGATTCTCCTATGGCCGACTCTTCTTTGAATCAGGAATCTCTTTCTAAGGAAGTCGATCGTGCTCTTAACCAATTGCACGAACGCGAACGCGACATTTTGAAGATGTTCTTCGGTATTGGCTGTCAAGAAATGACACTCGAAGAAATCGGTGCTAAGTTTGACCTTACTCGCGAACGCGTACGACAAATCAAAGAAAAGGCGATCCGTAAGCTCAAAGGACAAAAAAGCATCCTACTTAAGAGTTATTTAGGAGACTAATCTCCTATACATTATTTGCTAAACGCTCAACCTCACCGGTTGGGCGTTTTTTTTATTTAGATACACAACAATATTCATTTTTTAATTACATATTCACTCCTATTTTATACCATTTATTCATTATTCCACATAAAAGAGCATATATTTTCACATTTTCACCTTTTTTTGCAATAAAAATCACTAAATATTTTGCAAAATGCAATAATATTACTATTTTTGCAGTAAATATTACAGATATATGTTATACAACTCATCAAATATTAATATTTCCATTATTCTGCTGCTGGGCATTACAGTAACAGAGTGAAAGGTGTAATATTAGTTTGATTTTTTGTAAATAAGAAACATGCAAAAACCTTGATATATGACCTTTCTTCAACAGCTAAGAAAGGTCTTTTTATTTTAGAATAAAACAAAACATAAACTATATGAACAACAGACTATTTATTTTCGACACTACACTTCGCGACGGAGAGCAAGTACCTGGTTGTCAGCTTAACACAGTTGAAAAAATCCAAGTAGCTAAGGCTCTCGAAGAACTTGGTGTAGATGTAATTGAAGCTGGTTTCCCCGTTTCAAGTCCTGGCGACTACAATTCGGTCATCGAAATATCTAAAGCCGTTACTTGGCCTACAATTTGCGCTCTTACTCGCGCCGTTGAAAAAGACATCGATGTTGCTGCCGAAGCTTTACAATATGCTAAACACAAACGCATCCACACTGGTATCGGTACTTCCGACTACCACATTAAATACAAATTCAATAGCACACGCGAAGAAATTCTTGAGCGCGCAATTAAATGCGTTAAATATGCAAAAAAGCATGTCGAAGATGTGCAATTTTATGCAGAAGACGCTGGTCGCACCGACAATGAATATCTTGCACGCGTGGTTGAGGCCGTAATCAAAGCTGGTGCTACTGTTATCAATATTCCTGACACTACTGGATATTGCCTTCCTGAAGAATTTGGTGCTAAGATTAAATATCTTATCGACCATGTCGACGGCATCGACAAAGTTACTATCGCCACTCACTGCCACAACGACCTCGGTATGGCTACTGCCAACACTATCGCAGGTGTACTAAATGGTGCTCGCCAAGCCGAAGTTACCATCAATGGTATTGGCGAACGCGCTGGTAACACTTCTCTTGAAGAAGTGGCTATGATATTCAAGAGCCACAAGGATCTTGATATTATTACCAACATCAACACGCCTAAGATTTACAAAACAAGTAAGATGGTATCGAGCCTAATGAATATGCCTGTGCAACCTAACAAAGCTATTGTGGGACGCAACGCATTTGCTCATTCATCGGGTATCCACCAAGACGGTGTTCTAAAGAATCGCGAAAGCTACGAAATCATCGACCCTAAAGATGTGGGTATCGAAGATCCAAACTCTATCGTTCTTACTGCACGCAGTGGACATGCAGCCCTTAAGCATCGCCTACAAGTGCTTGGCATCGAGATGGACAAAGAAGCGCTTGATGTTGCTTACCAAGAATTCCTCAAACTTGCCGACCGCAAAAAGAACATCACAGACGACGACATCCTTGTTCTTGCTGGCAAACACCGCGACAAAGATGCTCGCATCAAGCTCGACTATCTTCAGGTTACATCGGGAGTTGGCGTGCGCTCAGTTGCAAGCGTGGGATTATGCATTGCTGGTGAAAAATTTGAAGCTTGCGCTACTGGAAATGGTCCTGTTGATGCTGCTATCACTGCTATCAAGCAAATCATACATCGTCAAATGATTGTTCAAGAATTCCTTATTCAAGCCATCACTCGTGGTAGCAACGATGTAGGTAAGGTACACATGACTGTCGAGTATGACGGAAACCACTACTACGGATTCTCAGCCAATACCGACATCATTGCAGCTTCAACCGAAGCATTCATCGATGCAATCAACAAATTCGTGAAATAATAAACTTAAATCTATAATTATAACGACATCATTTAATTATGAATACTCTTTTTGATAAAATATGGGACGCACATGTTGTGAATCTTATCCCTGGTGGACCATCACAACTTTACATCGATCGTCACTATTGCCACGAGGTTACAAGCCCTCAAGCTTTTGCAGGACTAAGAGAAAGAGGCATTAAGGTTTTTCGCCCTGAAAAGACTTTCTGTTCACCCGACCACAATATACCAACTCTAAACCAAGACCAACCTATTCAAGACCCTGTATCTCGCAATCAGGTTGAAACTCTTACTAAAAATGCCAACGAATTTGGCGTAACTCTTTATGGTCTTGGTCACCCAAAGAATGGTATTATCCATGTTATTGGCCCTGAAAACGGTCTTACTCTTCCTGGCTACACTATCGTGTGCGGTGACAGCCACACATCTACTCACGGTGCTTTTGGTGCAGTTGCTTTCGGTATCGGTACAAGTGAAGTAGAAATGGTACTTGCATCACAATGTATCCTACAACCTAAGCCTAAAACAATGCGCATCAATGTAAACGGCAAGCTAAAACCTTTTGTTACTGCAAAAGATATCGCCCTTTACATCATCAGCAAGATGACTACTGGTGGAGCAACTGGCTACTTCGTTGAATATGCAGGCGAAGCTATTCGCAACCTTTCTATGGAAGAACGCATGACCGTTTGTAACCTAAGTATCGAAATGGGTGCTCGTGGTGGTATGATTGCTCCCGACGAAACAACATTTGCTTATGTTAAGGGGCGCGAATTTGCACCTAAGGGTGAAGATTGGGACAAAGCAGTTGCTTATTGGAAGACATTGAAGAGCGATGACGATGCAGTTTTCGACAAAGAAATCAATTTCGATGCTGCCGACATCAATCCTCGCATCACATATGGTACAAATCCTGGTATGGGTATGGGCATTGAAGACACAATCCCTACTATCGACCAAATAGACGAAGCTGGTAAGATTTCTTTCCAAAAATCGCTTGATTACATGGGATTTGAAGCAGGTCAAAAACTTGAAGGCCACCCTATCGACTATGTATTCCTTGGTTCTTGTACCAACGGACGCATCGAGGACTTCCGTGCTTTTGCCAATTTCGTTAAGGGCAAAAAGAAGGCCGACAGCGTTACAGCATGGCTCGTTCCTGGTTCTTGGGGCGTAGACAAGCAAATTCGTGAAGAAGGTATCGACAAGATTCTCGAAGAAGCTGGTTTTGAATTGCGTCAACCTGGCTGCTCTGCTTGTCTTGCTATGAACGAAGACAAAGTGCCTGCTGGCAAATATGCAGTTTCTACTTCAAACCGCAATTTCGAAGGCCGCCAAGGTCCAGGCTCACGCACTATCCTTGCTGGTCCTCTTGTAGCAGCAGCGGCAGCTATCACAGGTAAAATAACAAACCCTGCTAATGTCTAATCTCAACAACTATCACCATTATGAAAGATAAATTTGTAACATTCTCGTCTACTTGTGTTCCATTGCCAATGGAAAATGTAGATACCGACCAAATAATTCCGGCACGCTTTCTTAAAGCGACTTCTCGTCAAGGTTTCGGCGACAATCTATTCCGCGACTGGCGCTACGACAAGGAAGGCAACCCTATCAAGTCATTCGTTCTTAACGACCCTACTTATAGCGGAACTATCCTTGTTGCAGGTAAAAACTTCGGTTCTGGCTCAAGCCGTGAGCATGCTGCATGGGCTGTTGCTGGCTATGGTTTCAAAGTTGTAGTTTCAAGTTTCTTTGCCGACATCTTCAAGAACAATGCACTCAACAACTGCGTTCTTCCTGTCGTTGTTAGCGAAGCATTCCTTGCATCTCTTTTCGCATCTATCAATGCTAATCCTAACATGCAAGTTACTGTAAATCTTGAAGATCAAACTATCACTAACGAAGCTACTGGCGAAAAAGAATCTTTCGACATCAACCCATATAAGAAAAATTGTCTTCTTCAAGGTTACGACGACATCGACTTCCTTCTAAGCAAGAAAGATGACATCGAAAATTGGGAGAACAACAATAAATAACATTTATCACTCATCTACAATCTAACAATGCAAATTGAACTATTAGATACAACGCTACGCGATGGGGAACAAACTTCAGGTGTAAGTTTTTCCCCATCTGAAAAGCTCACTATTACGAAACTTATTCTAACCGAATTACTCGTGCCACGCATCGAGATTGCCTCTGCGCGCGTTTCTTCGGGAGAATTCGAATCGGTTACTAAAATTTGCAATTGGGCTAAACAAACCGACAACCTTGATCGCATCGAAATTCTTGGATTTGTCGACAAAGGTATTTCTATACAATGGATTAAAGAAGTAGGTGGCAAGGTTATCAACCTGCTCACTAAAGGCTCTGAACGACACTGCCGACTTCAACTTAAGCGTACTCCCGAAGAACATTGGGCTGATATCCGTAGCGAGGTACTTGCAGCGCACGAAGCTGGCCTTTCTATCAACATATATCTTGAGGACTGGTCGAATGGTATCATTCAATCACCTCAATATGTTTATGATATGGTAGAGAACCTCAAAGACCTACCTATCAAGCGCTTTATGCTTCCCGACACTTTGGGTATCATGAACCCTAACCAAGTGTTTGAGTATTGCAAGAGAATGGTAACCCGATTCCCAGAATTACACTTCGATTTCCATGCTCACAACGACTACGACTTGGCAACAGCTAATTCATTTGCGGCAGGACTTGTGGGTATCAAAGGCTTACACTGCACCATCAACGGACTTGGCGAACGCGCTGGCAATGCGCCTATGTCGAGCGTCATCACAGTGGTGCACGATATGCTTAAATTGAAGACTGGTATCGACGAAACTAAAATCAACAAGATTAGCCACATCGTCGAAGCCCTTTCGGGTGTCATGGTACCTTCCAACAAGCCTATCATTGGTGACAATGTGTTCACTCAATGTGCTGGCGTTCACGCCGACGGCGACTCTAAGAACAATCTTTATTTTAACGACCTACTACCCGAACGATTTGGCCGCGAACGCGAATATGCTCTTGGTAAAACATCGGGCAAAGCCAACATTCGCAAGAACCTCGAGGCTCTTGGTATCGAACTCAACGAGGAAGACATTCTCAAGGTTACTCAACGCATCATCGAACTTGGCGACAAGAAAGAAATGGTCACTCAATCCGACCTTCCTTACATTGTTGCCGATGTGCTTAAGCACAATATTCAGCACGATCATGTCAAGGTAATCAACTACGCACTCAACCTTTCTCAAGGGCTCAAACCTACTGCTACAGTAAAGCTCGAAATCAATGGCAGCGAGTACCAACAAACTGCCGTTGGGGATGGTCAATATGATGCGTTTGTAAAGGCGGTGAAGCACATCTACAAGGACAACCTTAACCGTCCTTTCCCTCTACTTACAAACTATACTGTAACAATTCCTCCTGGTGGTCGCACCGACGCATTCGTTCAAACCACTATCAGTTGGGAATTCAACGGACATGCTATCAAAACTCGTGGCCTTGATGCCGACCAAACTGAAGCGGCTATCCAGGCAACAGTAAAAATGCTCAACATTATCGAAAATCTTTAAACTTTATTAATATGAAACTAAAAATTGCGGTTCTTCCTGGCGACGGAATTGGACCAGAAATATCTAAACAAGGTGTAAATGTGATGACTGCTGTGTGCGAAAAATTCGGACACGAAGTTTCCTACGAATATGCTATCTGTGGTGCCGATGCTATCGACAAAGTGGGCGACCCATTCCCTGAAGAAACATATCTCGCATGTAAAAATGCCGATGCAGTGCTTTTCTCGGCTGTTGGCGACCCTAAGTTCGACAACGACCCTACAGCTAAGGTAAGACCAGAACAAGGGCTACTTGCTATGCGCAAAAAGCTTGGTCTTTTTGCCAATATTCGCCCAGTTCAAACTTTTGCTTGCCTTATCCACAAATCACCTCTTCGCCCTGAACTTGTTGAGGGTGCCGATTTCATCTGCATTCGCGAATTAACAGGTGGTATGTACTTTGGCGAGAAATATCAAGACAACGACAAAGCTTACGATACCAACTATTACACTCGTCCCGAAATTGAACGCATCCTAAAAGTTGGTTTCGAGTACGCAATGAAGCGCAACAAGCACCTCACTGTAGTCGACAAGGCTAATGTGCTTGCTTCAAGCCGTCTATGGCGTCAAATAGCGCAAGAAATGGCTCCTCAATACCCTGAAGTCAACACCGACTACATGTATGTTGACAACGCAGCAATGCGCATGATTCAAGATCCTAAGTTCTTCGATGTGATGGTTACTGAAAACACTTTCGGCGACATCCTCACCGACGAAGGTTCTGTAATTAGCGGTTCTATGGGACTTCTTCCTTCTGCTTCAACTGGCGAAAGCACTCCAGTGTTCGAACCTATTCACGGCTCATGGCCTCAAGCTAAAGGCTTGAACATCGCCAACCCTCTTGCTCAGATTCTTTCGGTAGCAATGCTATTCGAATACTTCGATCTTAAGGAAGAAGGTACTCTAATTCGCAAGGCTGTTGATGCATCACTCGACGCAAATGTGCGCACTCCTGAAATCCAAGTTGAAGGTGCTCCTAAATACGGCACAAGCGACATTGGTGCATGGATTGTTGACTACATCAAAAACGCATAATTCCATTTACTACATAACACAAAAAGAGTCCAAGTTTTCACTTGGACTCTTTTATTTTGATATTTCAATGCGTATTATAGAATACCTTGACCCATCATAGCGTTAGCTACCTTCATGAAACCTGCAATGTTTGCACCCTTCATATAGTTGATGTAACCATCAGCTTCAGTACCATACTTAACGCATTGAGTGTGAATATCGCGCATAATGCCATGTAGTTTTTCGTCAACTTCAGCTTCGCTCCATGACAAGTGCATTGCATTTTGACTCATTTCAAGACCTGATGTTGCAACACCACCTGCATTCACAGCCTTACCAGGACCATAAAGAACCTTATTTTCAATGAATGTATCGATAGCTTCAGGAGTACAACCCATATTAGAAACTTCACCTACGATTTGAACGCCATTCTTAACAAGCATTTCTGCATCTTCCTTACCGAGCTCATTTTGAGTTGCACAAGGCATTGCGATATCTACCTTTACTTCCCAAGGCTTCTTACCAGCAAAGAATTGTGCATTAGGATATTTTTCAGCATAAGGAGCTACGATATCTTCACCTGATGAACGCAATTCAAGCATATAATCGATCTTTTCGCCTGAAATACCGTCTGGGTCATATACATATCCGTCAGGACCAGATATTGTAACAACCTTTGCACCAAGTTCTGTAGCCTTAGTTGCAGCACCCCAAGCCACATTACCGAAACCTGAGATAGCCACTGTCTTGCCTTCGTATGTTTCACCCTTAGTAGCAAGCATATCGCTCACGAAATAGCAAGCACCGAAACCTGTTGCTTCTGGACGAATCTTTGAACCGCCAAAGTCAAGACCCTTACCAGTGAATGTACCTGTATTTTCTTGAGCAAGTTTCTTGTACATACCATACATGTAACCTACTTCACGACCACCTACGCCGATATCACCTGCTGGCACATCGCGGTCTGGTCCAAGATTGCGCCACAATTCAAGAATGAATGCTTGGCAGAAACGCATGATTTCCTTATCGCTCTTACCGCGTGGGCTGAAGTCAGAACCACCCTTACCACCACCCATAGGCAATGTTGTAAGCGCATTCTTAAATGTTTGTTCGAATCCTAAGAACTTCAAGATTGATAGGTTAACCGATGCGTGGAAACGAATACCGCCCTTGTAAGGACCAATCGCATTATTGAATTGTACACGATAACCAAGGTTTGTTTGCACTTCGCCCTTATCGTCTACCCATGTTACACGGAATGTGAAGATACGATCAGGTTCAACCATTCTTTCGATGATCTTTGCCTTTTCGAATTCTGGATGTTGATTGTAAACATCTTTTACTGAATGCAACACTTCTTTTACAGCTTGCAAATACTCTTTTTCACCAGGGTGCTTTGCCTCAAGGTTACTCAAAATTTCTTCTACCTTCATAGCAATTTTATTTTATTTAGGTTATAGTTTATATTAGTTTTATTGTGTATTCTAATTTTATACAAATATAAAGCAAATTTTCGGCATTAAGCACTTTTTTCGTTAAAAAATCCTTAAATCAAGCCATATTTCACTCTACACTTGACATTTTGCCAATTTATCTACTCTTTATCAAAATTTCACCACCAGTCCATCGTAGGCAAATTGCACTCCATCTGGCAATTCTTTCGAGGTTTCTTCATGCAATCCCATATCATGGCTCATGTGTATGATATATGCCTTTACAGGCTTCACTTGCTCAATTATCGACAAACATGCCTGCAATGTCATGTGCGAAATATGCTCTTCACTACGCAACGCGTTTATCACAAGCACATCTATTCCCTTCAAACCATCTATCACTTCTTGATCGATTGTTTTTGCATCGGTAATATAGGCAAGACGGTCGCCTATCTTGTAGCCATTAATAAGCAATTTATAATGCCATATTGGAAGTACTTCTATCTTCAAGTCATCAAGTTCAATAGGGTGTTCTGCATCAGCCACATTTAGCGTAAATTGAGGCACTCCAGGATATGGATTTTTCGCAAAACAATATGGCACACGCGCCAATAGGTCATCAAGAACATTTTGTTGAGCATATATAGGGAAATGATTTGGATAACAATAAGGACGCAAATCATCAATTCCTCCTACATGGTCATAATGGCTATGCGTAAGTAGCGCCATATCAAGTTTACTCGATTTCGCTCGTAGCATTTGCTCTCTAAAGTCAGGACCACAATCAATAAGTATATTTTTTCCTGCTATACGCACTATTGCCGACGCGCGCAAACGACGATCTCGAACATCGGTCGACTTGCACACCTCACATTCACACCCTATCACAGGAATTCCTGTCGATGTTCCAGTTCCTATAAATTCTATTTCGCCTATTTCGTTCATTTTCTATATTGTTTCAACAATCCATCGAAAAACATCAAATACATCCCATCAGTATAGAACCAATATTCTTGTAATCCATCATAAGTTGGACGCTCCTGAATAGTATTTGGATTTCCCAACGACAATCTACATTCTTCTTTGGTCATATCCATTGCCACTGTTCCATTCACAATATTAGTCCAGTTTTCATCACTTATTAATGGGAAGTTAAGTCTTATATCACTTTCTGAAAACAAGTTATCAAACATTCTGTTTTGCACCGATGATTGCTTTGTCGACATATACACGCTCGCCTTTTCTCCTCCATCGGCCTCAAACGACACTCTCAAAGGGAAAACCTTATCACCAGTAGTCACCTCATTAATTTTCACCTTCACATATTTCTTGCCTTTTATCATTTCGCCTTGGTCATTATACCATATCGAAGTGCGCAGATACAAAGACTTTCCTACCAACAGTGCTCGATATGCTTCTACCATATCCAAGTCGATCAAGAATGGTACTTGCAAGAAAATATTTCCCTCCTTTATTTGTTGTACTGTTTTTTGAGTTCGATATACATACTCATTTGTGCCATCATTGAAGCGCAAGTTAACATTTGGCTCGTTATCCAACACACTTTCCTCGAAATAGCCTACATATTTAAGCTCTTTACCTTTCAACGACAGTGTGTCCATTCTACCTCCAGCAACTGGCTGCAACACTCGTTTCAAGTTATCATCGGCCACCTCAAAACTCTTTCCTTCGGTCCAGTTTGGAAAACTATCTATTTCCACACTGTTATATTTCGATTTAGATGCTACTTGTTCTGGTTTAGTTTGCGTGATTTTTTCAACATCCTTATCGGTGATCTTTTTGGTACTTTCAATACCCGTAAAACACGACGACATCATCACTACTATTACGCAAGCACCTATTATTTTTTTCTTCATTTATATCTCTTTTCGTATTTCATTACAAATATAGCACATATTTCAATCTCATTTAGCACTTTTTCAATAATTAATGTTTTTTCAACCACCGAAACATTATTAACTTTGCATATCGTTACATCACAACTTGACCGATGAAGAAAATTACTATATCAAAAGAGGAAATTGCCACTCTTAACAATGAATCATTCAATGGGCATATTTATATTATCGACACACTTGCCGATGCCAAAAAAGCGCTTGCTTACCTAAGCAAGCAAAAGCTCATCGGCTTCGATACCGAAACTCGCCCATCGTTTAAAAAAGGTGCTGTAAGACAAATGGCTCTTATGCAACTTTCCACCTACGATGAATGTTTCCTTTTTAGAGTCAATAAAACAGGTATGCCCGACATTCTTATCAATTTCCTTGAGGATAAAAATATCACTAAAATTGGACTTTCGCTCAAAGATGATTTTGGCGTGCTTCGTCGTTCATCTAATTCGGCATGTCCTGAGGGCTTTATTGACCTACAAGCTTTTGTCAAGCAATTCAACATCAACGACATCAGCCTTCAAAAGATATATGCCATCTTGTTCGATAAGCGCATCTCAAAGAGCCAACGACTTTCCAACTGGGAAGCACCACAGCTCACCAAGGCTCAATGCGACTATGCTGCACTCGATGCTTGGGCTTGCCTCGAAATCTATCTTTACCTCACATCAGGCAAATTCAACCCTGAAACATCTAAATATCTAAGAGAAATTCAAGACCCTATAATAAACAACAACAATGAAACCAATTAAAAAATCAACTATTTTACCCATTGCTCTACTTCTATATCTTGCGGCAATGGCCTATGTGGGACGCTCTTACTTTTTCGCAGGTGAATACCTATTCTACTTCGGAGTGATTGGCGCCACACTGCTCGTCATCATCATTCTTCATTTCGTTCTTAAAAAGAAAGAGAAATTGCAAGAAAAAAGAAAAAATGATCAAGAAAACAATAAAGGCTAACACTTTTTACAAGGTTAGCCTTTTTTACGACTCTTCTATAATCTCTTCCACAGTTTCTCCTTTCATCTAAAATCCTTCAATACCTTTTGCAACTTCTTTCTCGCAAAAAATATTCTACTTTTAACCGTTCCAAGAGGTATTCCCACTTTATCAGCAATTTCTTGATAAGCATATCCACTCAAGTATAAGTTAAATGGTATTCTCAAATCATCAGGGAATGATGTTATTGCTTTTCTAATCTCTTTTTCCGACATCACATCATCGGGCGACTCTTGTGAATACAATTCACTCAAATTCAAAAAATAATCATTTGATGTTGTGTCATTGATTTGTTTTCTCTTTGCATTCTTTCTGTAATCATTTATGAAAATATTCTTTAGTATCGTAAATGTCCACCCTTTAAAGTTTTGATCATTGACAAACTTACTCGAATTCTTGAGAATTTTATACATCGTTTCTTGCACCAAATCCTCAGCATCCTCCACACATTGAGTTAGTTGACAAGCATAGTTGTACAAACTGTTTCTCACCGACATCATTTCTTTTTCAATTGTTACAGTTTCCATAAATTAAGCTTTATTTGGTTATTAGCATCGAGTCATTTTTGTAATTTCCGTCACAAATATAAACAACATATTTCACTTATGTTACATTTTTATTTCATATTTCACACAAATAATTGCTTTAAATGCTTTCTCTCAATCATTTAACACATATTATTTATAATTATTTTAATTTCAAAAACTCGATTTATATCAGCTCCCACCACCTTTTGTAACACCATTGCAACAAATAGGCTACCGCATCGCGATAGCCTACTCATCATTCTTCGAGAATAAAATCCTCTTTCCCTGCCCCACACAAAGGGCACACCCAATCATCAGGAATATCATCAAATTCAGTTCCTGGAGCTATATCTCCATCAGGATCACCTATCGCTGGGTCATACACCCATCCACAAGGCACACATACATACTTTTTCATCTTTTTTTTCATTTATTAGTTAACACACAATATTTTATCCTATTTATTCAACAACCCAAAACCACAAAATTTCATCTCAAACAAAAATTATCTCACTTTTTTTCTTCAAGAGGGTTGCAAGAATCAAATTTATTTACTAACTTTGCACTCGCAAAACGGAAATGGCGGGATAGCTCAGTTGGTTAGAGCGTCGGATTCATAACCCGGAGGTCACGAGTTCAACTCTCGTTCCCGCTACAAAAAGGAAACTTCAACAAGTTTCCTTTTTTTGTTTTTATACCCATCAAAAAAAATATGGACCAGCTATTTCAGCCAGTCCACATTTTCGTTTTTTTCAAAAACCTTTCAGTTTCCTATCATTTCATCTTACCTGTCATTACGAATGGTTTTGCTGTGAAGTTTTCTTCACCATATACGGTCATATTCTTACCATCGAAATTAAATGTCAGTTTCAACGAAGTTATCCAATTCACATAATGGATCTTTGCTTCGAAGTTTCCTGCATTCCATGCGTAACATGAACCTGTGTAGAATGGGCCTGTCAAACCACTAAATCTACCCTTAGCCGAGATTGAATAATGTGGGAAGCCTGCAAGAGCCGAAGTAATCCACTTCTTGTAACCAAGCTCAATATTTGACTCCTTACCTTCAGCATCAACAACAGTCAACACTGTCTTCCCGTCAGCAAAGCCAAATTTCACACTCTTCCAACCAAGTTTGTTCTTATCAAGAGCAAATGTCTTGCCGTTATAGCGTTTAGCAATCACATTAGTACTATCACCTGCAAGCACTGGCAATTGTGCCGATTCTTCATAATCAGCAAGCGCCTTCAATTCAGCTGGCTTAGCTTCGATTGTGCAATTCAACGCATTCTTCACCACTGTATTCCAAATGTTGCCACGTTCAGGCCAACCCTTACTGCGAGAACATTGATTCAACACCACAACCATATTCTTTTGTGGGACCATGATGATATATTGACCGAACGCGCCATCAGCACGCCATGCGCCAGGATATTCACACAACCACACTTGATAACCATAGTCATTTGCATCACGCACCACTCGCACGGTCATCATTTCCTTAACCCACTCCTTTGAGATAAGTTGTTTGCCATTCCATTCACCTTGTTGTAGCAACAATTGACCGAACAATGCTTGCGAATGAGAAGAGATATAAATACCCCATCCACCTACTACAATACCATCTGGACACAATTCCCATTCAGCATCAGTGATACCCATAGGACCAAACACGCGTTCATTCAACAAATCAAGCACTGTCTTACCTGTAATCTTTTGCACGATTGCCGACAACAAGTAAGTTTCAATCGAATCATACGAATATCTTGTTCCTGGATTAGCAAACAATGGGCGTGATAGATAATATTTAATCCAATGTTCTTGGCTATTACGCATTCCACCTTGAGTCTTGAAGCCCGAACGCATTGTCAAGATATCCTTCACCTTAATTTCACGCAAACGAGGATCAATTTCGTCGTTCATATACTCTGGGAAGAACTTTCCGAAAGTATCTTCAACGCTCAACAAACCATCATCAACAAGCAAACCCACAGCCACAGCTGTAAAAGTTTTCGACACCGAATAAAGTGTATGACGATGTTCAGCACGGAATGGTTTTGGGTGCAATTCGCTCACAATCTTACCATCAACCATCACCACCACATGGTGAATTTCGGTCAAATCGCTGTTCATCAACGAATCATACATCAACATCACTTGTTTAGGCTCAATACCCACATTCGTAGGCGCAGTTTTCTCAATCGTTGGATTTGCTGTAGCCACGCCACCACACATTAGCGACATCACAAGCGCCAACCCAATCGCAAAAATTCCTTTTTTCATAATTCTATACCTTATTATATATATTACTTTATTTTTCTCGTCTCTCTCATCATTTACCTATCCTCTTCACAAGCACAAGCATCACGGCTATCGCGCCTATCATCAAGAATGGGAAAAATTCGATACCAAACACATGCGACAATGCTCCTGTGCTGTAATTAAGCACCAACTGCCCAATCAAACCCACAGCTATCGCAATGCTAAATGCCGTTCCCGACAATTCGGCATACATTCTACCAAGCCAGCTCAACACCGTAGGGAATGTTGCAGCCAATCCTGCACCCACAAGGAACATACCACACCATGCGCCCCATGCATTAGGAATCGCCACAAGAAGCAAGAATCCCATCGCGCCCACCATCAAACTATAAGGCAACACTGTTTCTTGTTTCACTTTGCGATACACCACTGCCAACACCACTCGCGACAGCGTCAATCCCACTATCATACAAGTCAATGCCGTAAGCGCCTCTGCCGAATTCACCTCGGTCACTTGAGCAAAATATGTCGTTGTCCATGTGCTACAACACACCTCTATACCACTCTGAAAGAACAACACAAAGCTCAACAACAACAATCCTCGTTCTTTAAGCAAGCCCAAGCCCTTCTTTATTGGGAAACCTTTCGGTTGTTTTGGCGCAGGAAACGCCACAAACATAAATCCCACTATCAACACAGCCATGATCACTCCCAAGCCATGCAAAATCTCATTATACTCATATCTCGCCGACAGCGAGCGCATCAACACTGGAATACTCATAGCACCTACGCCATAGAACACCCCAAGCACGCTCAATCGACTACCCTTCTCATTCTCAGCCGATATATCCGACGCAAGCGAGTTAGTTTCTCCATTCAGCACACCTCCACCAAGGCCTATCAAGAAAATCGACAATTGCAACTTCCACACCTCGGCAAACAGCGCAACGCCCTGCAATCCAACAAGCAAAATGATGCTACACACTATTAACATCATCTTATGCCCAAACCTATCCACCACAGGGCCAAAGAAAGTCGATCCAACAAGACTTCCCACAGGCATAAATGCTACCAACGCAGCTGCTTGCAAGTTGTCAAAACCCAACTTCGCTGTCAATTGTGGCAACACTGACCCCAACACTATTGTAGCTATGCCAAAGAAACACATTCCCAAGCATGCCACCACAAATACAAGATTCTTATTATATCGCTTTTCCATATATCTCACAAAATTAATAAAAATCAACAATACACAACACATAGCCACCCAAAATTATTCACGTCTACCGCACTATGCACCAATCCACACCCCGTCAGCACACCTTATTAATATATTAACTGGATTTTTCTGCAAAAAAATCACAAAAATTGCATACAACATACGATTTTTTTTACTACTTTTGCGTGATAAAGTATATTTACGGAAATACTATATCCCGACATTACATTAAGAAAAGCGAAAAATAACGACATTTTGGGTTCTAATTCAACTACTTAGCACAAGAAGCACTTGTGCAAGTACTTGTGGTGTATTATTACACCACTATCGTTCCGTGTTGTTGTCTTCGCCATGAAAATTGAAATAAATAATAAAAAATACATTAAGAAAAGCGATGAAAAAAATGAAAAAAAAGTATGTGGTGCCTCTAGTCACTAAGCACATAGTGGAATTAGAGGAAGGGGTGTGTGCTACAGGCTCTATTATGTCCGATGCTAAGAGTGGCGTGGAAGCTACTGAGCATAAGACAGGTTTTGATGGAACTTATAATATTGAAGATCCTAATAGCAGTAGTTTTGAAGTAGGTGAATGGAATTAACAAAAAACTTGATTGAATATGAAAGCAACTAAAATATTTACACTTTTTGCATGCTTAGCACTTGTGCTTACAGCTTGTCAAGACGATGATTTTGGAAAGAAATACACACCAGGAAAGGTTGGTGATCTAATTTCTTTTGGTGGCACATCAGGCTACGAAGAAGAAGGTCGTACTATATATGGAGATAAATCTTCATCAGGTACTGAAATTAAATGGTACGCTGGAGATAAAGTGCGCATTTATTGTGAACAAGCACAATCCTTAACAAGCAATAAATACTGTGACTATAATGTAGTTGATGGTATATCTTCTTCTCCTACCAATGGAACATACGAATCATCACATTCATCATCTCTTTCTGCAATTGGTGAATCTGGCTTAAGATGGGGTTCTGAAACCGAAACTCACACATTCTACGGAGTATATCCAGCTCCAAGTCAGCTATCTGCATCTGGTGCTGATGAATTGTCACAACAAGCAGCTGGTAAATTAGAACTTAATGGTAATACATTGAAAGGTTATTTGCCAAACCGCCAAACTCCTGTATCAGGGAAAGCGAATTATACCTATGATTCTCAAAATCGAGCATATACCATCCATCCATCAATGCGTTATGCTTATATGGTGGCAAACAATTCGGTTAATCCATCAACAGGATATGCTAATTTAACATTTGAACCTATTGTAACTGCTGTTGAAATTACACTAAAGAATATTTCATACAATCAAGTTGACAATAATCCACAAGATACTGTATCTATCTATAATATTAAGTCATTCCGTATTTCAAGCGACAAAGTGATTTGTGGTGAGTTCTCTACAAATATCGAAAGCAGAGAGAATACAGCCTTAAGTACTGATGACACTTACAAGCAAATTTTCATTCCTACCGATATTAAAACTCTTTACAACGGTGAATCTGTTACATTTACAGCATTTTTGATGCTTGATAAATCTGTAACAGGACTTAATGATTTGACCGTTAGTATAATCACAGAATCTGCTCAAAAGTCGGCAAAAGTTAATAGCAAAAACACAAATGGTTTAATCGTTGAGGCTAAGAAGAAAAATTTCCTTAACAATATTCCATTGAACTTGGGTTCAAGAACAAGCACTCTAAATGCGAATAACTGGATTAAATATATCCCTAATCAAATTGATGGTAAGGATGTATTAGTTAAAAGTCTTTCTATTCCTGGTGCTGGTGGTGCTGCTTCATATACAAAATACGAATCAAATCGAGAGTATGCACAACAATCACTTACAATCTCTCAACAATGGGCACAAGGTATCCGTTGCTTTGAGTTTGCTATTGATCGTCCTAGTGGGGTGTCATTTGGTGAGCAACCTGTTGTTTGTAATGGACGTTCTACAGGAGTGAGATTTGTAGATGCTGTAGATGAAGTAGTAGCTTGTTTAACTAATTCACCACAAGAGTTTGCAATGGTAATTGTTACATATGAAAATCTTGATGGTTGGGCTGAAGCAAATAGTGTAACCCGTTCTCCTAATGATTTTATGAGTGGGTTAAGTTCATTCTGGAGCAGATATAGTAATGTATCAGAATTGTTTAGTGGTTCGACAACCATGGAACAGGCGCGTGGTAAGCTATTCTGTATAGCTCGTCCTTCATCAACAGGACAAGATGATTTCATTTATGATGCGGGAACTTATAGCTCTTTTGGTACAAAAAAAAACGCATCTGTCTCTTATAATCCAGATAACTTAGCGATTTCAGCAACTAATTGCCATGATCATATTTTAGTGGTAAGAGGTTGGGGTGCATTGAAAGATAAGTGGATTCAACGTGGATATACTCCATGTGTATTCCATAGAAGAAATGATAGTGAAGCATATAGTGGAGATTTGTCGTCGGCATCAGGTTATCTGGCAGGACGAATTGGACGACCATTTGATGTTTCAACGAAAGCAAACGACTTTGTTGCTTCAAGATATTCAACTTATATGGAAGAAGAACATGTGAACTTTATATATGAAACTCAACTGGGTACAACTACTACTGTTGGAAAAGTGTGGGCTCAAGAGTGGGCAAGAGTTGTTCCTGAAGATATAGAAGGATCTTTCGATGACAATGGTGCAACAAAATACTTTTATTGGAAATCAACAATTGATGAGAAGGTGTTGAGAGTTCGTCAAACATTAGAATATGCTCTAAAAGGTGAAAATTATAGAGATGAAGAAATTGACTTTTATATTAACTCACTTTGTGGATATTATGTGTCAACAAAATATATAGAAAGTTGTAAACCTCACTCGTTAACAGATAAGAGTGGAGGTCTAAAAGGAACTGGTCTACTGGGGAAATATTGGGTTGGTTCAACACTAACTGGTAACTCGAAATATGCTGGTATGGAGGGTGATATTGATACTTACTCTAAGTATATCAATAACTATTTCTACAAATTGATATCTGATAAACAATCAAATGGTGAATTGAATTCGGGTATTGGTATTGTCCTAATGGATCGTGTTAGCAATAGCGCAGAGACAGACCCTGCAGGATACTATATTCCACAAATTATTTGGAGTAACAACACTTTTAATTAATAAAGTTTTTAATACAATTGGTTTTAGAGAAAGCCGAATGTTAGTAATATAAAATAGCGGTATTAGGGTGATGACAAGGGCGTAAAAAGCCTTTGTCGTTACCCTTTTACTCTTAAAAAACAGGAGATTAACAACTAAAATATTAACCATTTAAAAAACAAATTACAACAAAAACGAATTAATTAAATTAAAACAATTAATAGAAAAGTTAAACTTAAATGAGATATATTATGAATCTAAAAAGACTTAAAAACTACCTTGTAATCACACTCCTTGCCCTTGTCGGTATCTCGGCATCGGCACAAACTTCTGCTTCTGCTATAGAAGGTAAGAAGCAAACATTATTCTCATCTGCTAACCACGCAAGTACACCTTATCGTATTCCTGCAATTGCAACAATGAGTAATGGCGAAATTATTGCAATTGCCGATCAACGCCCTTGTGGTGCCGATGTAGGTAATGGTGATGTAGATATTTATGCCAAAATCAGTAACAATAATGGCGCAAAAGGGTCTTGGACTCCAGAAAACATAGACCCATCATCTCAATCTGACACCCCAGGTAGAATTGCTAATGGTGGTACTGGTACAAGTAAAGGTTATGGTGATGCTGCTGTAGCTGCTGACCCATCATCGGGGAAAGTTGTTTTTATGTGTGTAGGTGCAGGAAACACTACATTTGGAAATGCAAAAACATCAACATCAGATTATTTGTGTATTAGAAACTATAGCGAGGACTATGGTCGTACATGGACACAAACTAATGTAACATCATATTTCAAAGGGGATAATAATGTGTTTGGTGCAGATGTTGCATCAATGTTCTTTGGATCGGGTAAGTTAGCCGTTTCAAAAAAGGTTCCTGGCCGTATCTATGGGGCATTATTGGTTCGTCAAGTGAAGAGTAGTTTCATTGTTACATCGTATGAGAATAAAAACTACGTAGTATATTCAGATGACTGGGGCGCAACTTGGAAACTTTTAGGAAGTGGAGCTTGTTGTAGTGATGGCGATGAACCAAAGGTAGAAGAACTACCTAACGGAGATATTTTGTTAAGTAGCCGTGCAAGTGGAGCTCGCTATTTCAATGTATTTAAATTTACAAATGTAGAAAGTGCAACAGGTAGCTGGGGAACAGCTAAATCATGTAGTTTTGCAGGAAGTAATTCTACTAATGGAGAAATTCTATTATATCAAGGAGTATCTCTAAAGAACGATCAATCTGGTACGAAGTACAATATCCTATTACAATCAATTCCTACGGGTTCAAGTCGCAGCAATGTTTCAGTATATTATAAAGCATTTGTTGAAAGTAAAACATCGTGGGAAGTTAGCGACTTTACAAGTGGATGGACAAAAGGCATAGAAGTAGATAATGGAGCATCAGCTTATTCAACTATGACAATTATGCCTAATGGTGAAATTGGATTCCTATATGAAGATAACTATGACACAAGTAAGGCTTCTGGTGACTATTCGGATATAACATTTGTTCCTCTAACGGTAGAAGAAATCACAGGTGATGCTTATACTTATGTTGCTGATGTAGCTGAAACAATTGTTGCTACTCCAGTTATTTCACCAGCAAATAACACCATTAAGTCAACAGATGCAGTGTCAATCACTTGTGCAACTGAAGGTGCGACTATCTATTATACAACTGATGGCACTGAACCTACAGTAAACTCAACAAAATACACTAACCCATTTAATTTGACTTCAGACGCAACGGTTAAAGCTATTGCAATTAAAGAAGGTTTGGATAATAGTGTAGTGGCTACTCGTTCATTCTATGTTATTGTAATGCCAGAAGCTGGTAAGAAGTATCGCTTTGTGAATGTGCAAAAGGGTGGAGCAAAGTATTATTTCAGCTATACAGCTACAGATGGCTTGTTGATGAGCTCAAATGAAGCTGATGCAACAGTTTACACTTGTGGCAATGGTACTACATCGGGCACTTATAAATTCCAATCGGAAGATGGTAACTACTTGATTTTCTCTGGTCGTGACCTAAGCGATGAAAATAATAGAGGTTATAATGAAGGTAAAGGTTTCCTTAGTACATACGATGCAGCAAAATGTGACTTGACTATTGCTCCTATGGAAGCCGGTGGTAATGTGGAATCATTTACTGGATCTTATGTTACAATAACAGGGCAACGCGATTTCACAACAAAATCATGGTTTCAATCTACTGTTGTGCAAGAGCAAGCTTATTTCGTAATTACTTCAGATGGTAAATTTGATGGTGCTACTGATCCTTACTTTAACGATACATATTCTTCAGCATTCTTGATAGAAGAAGTGGTAGAAGAACCAGAACCAGCAGTTGCAGCCCCTGTATTCTCACTTCCAAGTGGAACATACGACGAAGGTGTGGAAATTACTATCTCATGCCCAACTGAAGGTGCAAGAATCTTTATTGATGAGCCTGGTGTTACTCCAACAATTGAATCGGAAGAAATTCCAAATGGATATACTGTTCAATTGTATCAAAGTGCGGCAGTTTCGGCAATTGCTATCCTTGATGGCGAATGCAGTGAAGTGGTAACATACGAGTATATAATTACGCCAAAAGTAATAGAAAAAGTAGTGACTCCTGTTATTACGCCTAATGGAGGTGCAATAACATCGGATGATAAGATTTCAATTACATGTTCTGATATCAATGCAAATATTTATTATACGATAGATGGAACTGAGCCAACAGAAGCATCTATTCTTTACTTAGGTAGATTTACTCTTGAAAAAGATGCAACAGTGAAAGCAATTGCTGTTAGAAGAGGTTGGGCTAATAGTGAAGTTGCTACAGCTGAATTTACAGTCAATGAAAATGAAACCAATGAGTTAACTGTTAACTTTGAGAAGGGTTATATGAATGGTTTCACTCGTTATATGACAACATTTAGCGCACCATTTGCAACTACAATACCAAGTAGCGTAAAAGTATATATCGTGAAGAAAATCACTTCATCTTACACTTATTTCACTCGCTTGTACAACAATAATATTCCTGCTTACACAGCTGTATTGCTTCAAGCTTCTAAGGCTGGTGAAATTGTGATTTCTGAAGCAGAAGAAGGAGCTAACATGGCAAATGTATCAGGTAATATCTTGATTAATACAGCAGACGCTGAGGTGGTGCTTGACACTGACGCATATGTATTCTCAAAGAATAGCTCTAACAAATATGCATTCTATCTCACTGAAGCAGGTGAAGTGGTTCCACAATATAGTGCATATTATGTGCTTGGAAGCTCGTTCGCAAAGGTTGCTGCAATTGGTTTGTCGTTCGACGACGAAACAGGCGAATCATCAGCGATTGAAGATGTGAATGTGAATGATGGCGAAGTGGAATACTATAACTTGCAAGGTGTGAAGGTGGAAAATCCAGAAAAGGGTATCTACATCATGAAGCAAGGTGGTAAAACATCGAAAGTGGTATTGTAATCACCCCCACTCTACTATAAAGACGGAGTTAAGAGCAAATCTTAACTCCGTTTTTGTTACATTATTTTTGCTATACCTCTCTCCACATCAACACTCACGCTCCAATAGGCAAGAAAACTATTTCCTTGTTGTTTTTGTTTAGTTTTGTAAACAAATTTCGACTTTTAGACTAAAAAACAGCCTATTTTTCACAGAAATTCACGAATTATGCTAATATTCTTTTGCATTTTCAAATTTTTAGTTAAATTTGCTTCGCACATTAACCAGAAAAGCATACAAAAGGTTCTTATTTTAAGAACTTTGTAATGATTTTTCGACCTTAAAATGCACACTAAGAATAGAATCATAGAAACAATTATTTTTTACTTAACTTCTAATAAATTATGAAAAAGATTTTCGCACTCGTGGCATTAGCTCTTGCTGCTATTACCACAACAACCGCGGTAGCTCAGACTGCTGCTTCGGCTATTGAGAGTAAGAAACAAACTCTTTTTAATTCAGCTAACCACTCAAGCACTCCTTATCGCATTCCTGCTATCGCTACATTGAGCAATGGCGATGTGATTGCTATTGCTGACCAACGCCCTTGTGGTGCCGATGTGGGTAATGGCGAAGTTGACATCTATGCAAAGATAAGTAGCAACAATGGTAGCACTTGGACTCCGTCAAGCACTGACCCATCAGCCGATGGTACTGGTTTGAAGATTGCCGATGGTACAAGCTCTAATGGTTATGGCGACGCTGCTGTGGTTGCTAATCGTGAATCGGGCGAAGTTATGGCTATCTGCGTGGCTGGTAAGGTTGTGTTCAGCAACGGTTCATCATCTAAGCACAACAAGATGGCTCGACTTTACTCAAGTGACTATGGTAAGACTTGGAAGACCGAAGATGTTACAACTGCATTCTTCGACAACTTGCTTCCAAATGCTTACACAATGTTCATGGCTTCGGGTAAGATTCTTCAATCAACTAAGGTAAAGAAAGGCAACTACTATCGTCTATATGGTGCACTTCTTGTTCGCCAAAAGAAGAACTGGCTTTCTAAGGAAAATGTAAACTATGTAGTTTACTCTGACGACTTCGGTAAGACTTGGGCTATCCTTGGTGGTAAATCTTGCATCTCTTCAGCCGACGAAGCTAAGGTGGAAGAACTTCCTAACGGTAACATCGTAGTTAGCTCTCGCAAGAGCGGTGGCCGTTACTTCAATGTATTCTCGTTCAGTAATCTTGAAAGCGCTACAGGTTCATGGGGCAGCACATCTACTTGCTCATTCGGTGGTAGCAACGCTACTAATGGTGAATTGTTGATGTACCACAATGTTACTAATGTATCGACTGGTGAAAAAACTAACATCATTCTTCAATCACTTCCTACTGGCTCAAGCCGTAGCAATGTTGCTGTATTCTACAAGGTCATCGACAACAACACTTCTTACAGCTCATCAAGTTTCACAAGTGGTTGGACTAAGGGTATCGAAGTTGACAATGGCGCATCTGGCTACTCTACAATGACTATCCTTCCTAATGGCGAAATTGGCTTCCTTTACGAAGACAACTATGACACAAGCAAGGCCGACGGTGACTACTCTGACATCGTTTATGTTCCTCTTACAGTGAGCGAAATCACAGGTGGTGCTTACACTTCTTCTGAAGTTGTTAAGGAAACCGTAGCTACTCCTGCTATCACTCCTAACGGTGGCGAACTTAAGTATGGCAATAACACTGTATCTATCGCTTGCGATACTGACGGTGCTACTATCTACTACACCATCGACGGTACTGAACCTACTACAAGCTCAACTAAGTACACTGGCGCGTTCACTCTTTCTTCTAACGCAACTGTGAAGGCTATCGCAGTGAAATCTGGTTGGAACAATAGTGATGTAGCTTCTGCTTCTTTCACTTACACAGTTGAAACTGTAGCTACTCCTACTATCACTCCTAATGGTGGCGAACTTAAATATGGCAACAACACAGTAACTATCGCTTGTGCTACTGCCGATGCTACTATCTACTACACAACTAACGGAGCAACTCCTACTACAAGCTCAACTAAGTACACTGGTGCATTCACTCTTACTTCTAATGCTACAGTGAAAGCTATCGCAGTGAAAACTGGTTGGAACAATAGCTCTGTAGCTTCTGCTTCTTTCACTTACACTGTTGAAACAGTTGCTACTCCTGTTATCGCTCCTAATGGTGGCGAAATCGAAGCTGGTACTACTATTTCTATCTCTTGTGCTACTTCAGGCGCTACTATCTACTACTCAACTAATGGTGCTGAACCTACTACAGTTTACTCTGCTCCTTTCGCGTTGAACGAAGCAGCTACTGTGAAGGCTGTAGCTAAGAAGACTGGTTGGAACAATAGTGCAACAGCACAAGCTTCTTTCACTATCAAGCAAGAAGTAGTTGTTGAAACTGTTGCTACTCCTGTTATCGCCCCTAATGGTGGCGAAATCGAAGCTGGTACTACTATTTCTATCTCTTGTGCTACTTCAGGCGCTACTATCTACTACTCAACTAATGGTGCTGAACCTACTACAGTTTACTCTGCTCCTTTCGCGTTGAACGAAGTAGCTACTGTGAAGGCTGTAGCTAAGAAGGAAGGTTGGAACAACAGTGCAACAGCACAAGCTTCTTTCACTATCAAGCAAGAAGTAATTGAACCTGAAGAGCCAGAAATAGAAGAGCCAGAAGAACCAGAATTTGTTGGTAAGACTTGGACAGTAAACTTGAAATCAGGCAAAGTTGACGACAACAATGGTTATATCGCTACATTCAGCGCAGGCGTAGCTGTTACACTACCTGAAGATGTTACTGCTTATGTTGTAACAAGAACTCTTTTGAGCTACATCTACACATCTGAAGTATCTGGCAAGACTATTCCTGCTAACACAGGCGTTATCCTATTCTCAGAAAATGGTGGCAACATCACTATTACCGAAGCTGCTGCCGACGCTACTGAGGCTAAGATCTCAACTAACAAGTTGATTGCTACTGGCGACAACTCAGTTAAGACATCTTCTAACAAGTGTTTCGTTCTTCAAGAAAAGAGCGGTAGCATGACTTTCGTTAAGGTTTCTAAGAACACTACTGTAGCTGCTAACACAGCTTATCTTGAAGGTAGCTCTTGGTATTCTTCTATGAAGTTGTCAGTTGATAACGAAAATCCAGAAGTTTCAGGTGTTGAAGGCGTTGAAGCTGAAAATACTGAAGTAGTATACTACAACTTGCAAGGTGTGAAGGTTGAAAACCCTGAAAAGGGCATCTTCATCAAGAAGCAAGGCAACAAAACTACAAAAGTGATTCTATAATGACTCGATAACATTATAAGACTCTATATTACGAAAGAATCCCCGCACACATGTGCGAGGATTCTTTTTTTATCTCACTATCCCAACTTAAATCATTGCAATAGCTGCATTGTATTTCATCATATTCACAGCCTTCTTAATCAACTTATATTGCTTATGCCCTATCACACCCTCAAGATGCTCCCAATAGGTTTTCATTTTCATCAGCAAATGTCCGTCACCTTGCAAAGTTTGTGAATATTCATCAAGCAATTCGTCGTGCATACGCATCACCATCTTCAGCAACTTATCATCACCTAAGTTTTCACCCTTAGCATACTCTTTTGCCAACGACGGACGCATCAACAAGCCTCGTCCTATCATCACACCCTTCACCTTTGGATATTCACGCTCTATTAGCTCTATATCCTCGATCGATGTAATATCACCATTATATATCACATCGTGGTTACAAGCCTCAAGAAACGCCTTAAATCGTTCCATATCCACCTCACCTTTGTATTGTTGAGTGGCTATGCGTGGGTGCATAGTGATATGAGTCAAACGAGTTGCATTAAGTGCTGGTAACAACGCAAAACAATCATCAACATTCTCGTTTCCAAGACGCATCTTTATAGAGAAATCTACATCAGTAACGGCATTAATAGCCTCAAGCACTTCCTTCGCCTTATCAAGATTAGACAATATGCCGGCCCCACGACCTTTGCGAGCCTGCAATGGGAAAGGACATCCCATATTCACATCTATGCGTTTGTGACCCATTTCCTTCAACTTTTCCACTAAAAAATAGAATTCTTCAGCATCACGCACTATGATTTGAGGAACAAGTTTACCCGTTTCATCATTTTCGGGCAAGGCCTCACGAATATCCTTCTTACGCAGCTCACCGCGCTCAATTCTTATAAACGGAGTGTAATAAGCCTCAACACCACCAAATATCGCATCATGCACATTGCGATAAGCATTGTCAGTATACCCCTGCAACGGAGCAAAATGTATCGGTAACATATTTTTATATCCTATCTTTAAATTCTATAATATTACCCACAAAATTAACAATAATTCCCGTAATTTCAACTCCCATAATTTATACTTCTGCTCTTTTGTCAATAGTGAACACCAATCATCCCCACTATAGACACTATAGCTACTATCCACCCCTCTCACCTCTAAAACACAACATAGGCGAGCCCTTTTGGACTCGCCTATGCCTTTTTATATTCTATTTGTCAATAGATTTCTTACTTTTCTTCACAAGCTCTCTATATCTTGCGTAATCAGGATGGCGTTGCACGAATTTCAAGTTACCATTTATATCAAACTGCTCAAAGTCAGGTGTCTCATATCTCCACTTGCCATCCATACCTTGTTCCCAGCCTGTAGCCATCTTCACTTCCTTGTAGCTGTACTCGCTAAGCATCTTCTTCGCCACAGCAAGGTTGTCCATGCGAGCAGTAGTACCTTCCTTCTTGTCCATCGACTTCGCACCTTGCTCACCGATGAATCGGAATCTCACACCTCCTTCACCCTTCTTTGCCTTCTTTTTAACTTCTTTCTTTGCCTTCTTTTCAGCCTTAGCGCGTTCTGCTTCTTCCTTTTCTTTGGCTACTTCTGCCCAAAAGCCTTTAGTGTCAATGCCTCGCGCTTCTGCCCAATCTGCATAAGCCTTATTACAAGCATCGCCCATGTTCTTGTGTGGTCGAATAATCTTCATACCTCTTTCTTCGAGAATAGGCAACAATGCTGGTGGAATGATATCAAAGTTGATACCTTTCTTCTTGAATGATGCTTGCCAATCATCAGCTACATCATTCCAATCGCATATTTCCACTGGCTTGTCGTATCTCGATAGAATCAAGTTACCTCCATTCCACTTATGTTCACCTACTGGCAACTTAGCCTTTTCTGCATGATAGCCACTTTCAAGGTCACTCAATGGTATCTCAGTCTTGATATAAACCAAGTTTGGTCGCTCCCATGCTTGCTTGAATTGCTTGTTTACCCTGTTCAATCGGTTGTGAATATAAGGATTATAGTCCACCTTTTCCACAGCCTTGCCATCAGGTTTCACAAGAGTAATCTTGCCATTCTCATCTACAAGGTGTGGTCGCTCCTCACTACGCTCCCATTTGTTCAACTCAAAGCCACCTGTCTTTTCTTTTGCCTTTCGGTCGGTAGAACGCAAACTATTAGCCATCGGACTTTCAAATGTGCCATCCTCATTCAATACCACATTTCGATATCCAATAACCTTCTCATCTGCATCAAGTCGATTAATCAACTCCTCATCCTCAACAACAGCAAATCTCACACCTCCTTCACCACTATAGTCATCTTTTCCTACACTATTTTCATCCTCAATAGAACTTTTTGCGGCATTTTCTTGTATGTTAGAATTATTCTCACTAACTTCGCTCACTGAAAAATCAGTGGTCGGTGCAGCTTGACCTTCATTGACAACGCTTATAGCACTTGTGAAGTCAGCTGATTCTTCATTATAAGCCGTAAGAATCCAATTCTTATCGGCTATTTTTTTGCCGTTTTTTCGCACATTTCTGCGTAAGGTAACAAGCTCATCTCCCTTCTTTATAACTATTTTGTCTCCATCTCTAAAAGAGATTTTCCCGGAGTTTATTATATTTTCAATATGATCAACCGCCTCATCTAAAGAGCGGAAGCTCTTATACTTTCCAACATGCTTGTTATTAATATGAGACAATCCTGACTTGTCATCTCCCCATACAAAATCAATATCTCCAACTCCATTGCGATGGAATACTCCCAATAGATCACCCTTTTTATTCTTCTTGAAGAATGCTAATGCTTCCTTTGGTCTACCTTTAAATTGGTTATATATATCACCAAATGCTCCCTTCCCAATTGGCTTTATACTCTCATCTTCCTCTACAGAGAATCTTGCGCTTCCCTTATCAGGATCTGTTCCGTTAAGGTTCAATCGCTCACGAAGTTTCTTCATTGTAGGCTCAAGATTCTTATCAGTCTTGCTACCTTCAACATAGTTCTTAATAATTTCTTCGTTAAACGCATCGTCAAAGATTGGCTTCACTGCTTGTTGGGGAAGTATCTTGCCATTTTTATCAAACATCTTAAAGTCTACCAACAACTTTTCGTAGCCCTTAGTGTAAACATACTTGCCATTCTTGCCCTTATCAAGGAATTGCGCAAATCTTGGTGTCAAGCCTCGTTCTTCGCACACAGCAAGGAACTTTTCTACAAATTGCTTTGCATTCTTGATTGGCTTACCTTCTGCTTCAGCTACATTCAACACATCGGTATACACATTCACTCCATTATCAGCAGCTCTGCCTGTAGCGGCATTCTTCTCGCGTTGCGAGTCTTTATAGTTTGTCCAATTGCCAATCTTCTTCTTAGCAAGGATATCTTTCTTAATATTTGAGTGGAATGGGATAATATAGTCGATAAATGGATCTGCCATCGCAATCTTTATCTGCTCATCGTTCACGCCAATCACGATATTACCCACATTTGGATTATCTTCTTCGTTTAAGAAGTTCTTGTCGTTAACATCGATACCTTCCACTGGATCATACACAAGCACCAACTTGCCATTCACTTCCTTTAGCCCATCTCCCAATGGTATCAAACTTCTGTTCAACTTTATGCCAGTGTTTCTAATGGCACGAGCAAATTCAGGTACTTTTGTATAGCCTTGAATCATTACACCCTTCGATGATGCATCAAGGATTACTTGTACAAGGTCAATCAAGTGTGTCGCTTCAAAGTCGGAAAAACTAAAGATTCGCAAACCTCCATTGTCGTTCACACTCTTCACCTTTGCCCTGTTCCAACCTAAGATTTCTCGCTTATACTCAGCATAACCTTCAAACAATCGCGCTGATTGCATACCACGCGCATTGTTGAACATCGTGAAGGCTTCAAACACCGATGGATGTGCGTCGTACAATGTTCTCGCGCCAGCAGGCTCAAGCAATTCTGCTACTGTTGGCACATAAGTATCGCCTTTCAACGCTTCTTGAATCTTTGGCTTCAATGTGCCTTCCTTTAGATTCTTGATAAAGCTATCAGCAATTTCGCCCATCAATTGTCTACGGTCTTCTACATAACACAAGCCACATGCTACCTCAAGACCATCTTCTATCATCGTTTGACGAATTGTCTCAAGATCTTCTGCCGAGAATACTCTGCTTGGATTTTCGGCTTGCAATTGTTTATAAATTGCTGTGAAATCTTTACGCTTTCGACATATATTGCTGAAATCTACCGTTCCTTGTGGGTAGTCTGAATTCTTCTTGATAGCTGTGTAGCGGTCATCGGCATAGTAGTCAAGTGCGATTCCTTCTACGCCTGTCATCACATTGGCAAGACTCAATTCACTTTCAAGCCATTGTTTTGCCTTTCTTTCGCTCACACCAGCAACCGCCACCACTCCATCGATGATTTCTTTGCGTTGCTTGTCATTAGGCATATAGCGAACAGAGAAGCGCACACTACCACTCGCATCACTCTCAACGCCTTCTTCTTCCAATCGCATTCTCGCTTCACCAATAGCCTTATCTCTATCCACAATAGAGAATTCAATTCCTCTGCGCTTCAAGAAATCTTCTATTGTTGGCTCCCTCAAGAAACCTCTTTCATCAAACAGCTCTTCCATGTCTTTGGCGTTCACATCCTCATCAACCATCAACTGGCTTGCAGGCTTGCCATCCACATACGCTTGCCATATTCTATCAGGCGCATTTGTTCCGTTGTCGGCAATCAATTCCACCACTCGCGCTGTCGAAGCACCTTCACTCCATTCAGTAGCTACCATGATAGCTGTATTGTCGGCATTATGCTTCACTTCAATACCCCTCAATTGAGATGGTTTAAGCCCGAAACCATTAGCCAATCGCTCAATCTCATACTCAATGCCTTTTTGTTCTCCTTCTGTCAACTCAGCATCAGTCTTGAGATATGGTTCAACAGCCCCACCATTGGCACTATTCTCACTATAGCCACCATCTTCCTTCTGCCCTTCTGTTCTTGTGTCTAAAGTAGTAGGAGTCTGTACTTTTGCCAAAGTAGCCAACTTCTTCTCAAGCTCGCGCTCCTCTGCTGCCAACTCTTGTCTGCGCTCGCTCAACTTAGCCACTTGAGCATCGATCTTAGCCTTCACATCTTTAGGCGCATTGGCATAGCCTCCGTATAGCTCTACCATCGCATCGGCTTGCGCTTGAATATCTCTACCTTCCTTGTCGGCTTCATACTCTTCGCGAATCTCTGCAAGGCGTGCCTCGATATCTTCCTTAGTCTTCAACTCTCGCTTAGCCTTTTCAGCCTTCATAGCTTCCTCAACCTTAGCAATATCTTCACCAGCCTTCTTTTTCGCACCCTTAGCCTTTGGTGCTTTAGCTACTTTAGGTGTATTTTGCTCTTCAAGAATCTTATGTTCTTCTGCCTTAACCTCAACCTTCTTCGCGCTCGGCTTTATCACCTTATTATCAGCCTTTGGAGCTTCCACCACTGGCGCAGTCTCAATAACCCCACTATTAGCCTCAATATCGCCTCTCGCACGCATTCTGTCGTAGCTCACTCTAATAATAGAAGCAATATCTTGTTCGGTCAACTTCACATCGCCATACAACTTCACGATGAATTCCTTGATAGCCTTTAATACTTCGCTCCAAATACTGCGTTCCGACTCGGTCAACTTCTGCTCTTTTTCTACCTTTTCAGCAATGCTTGCGATATATTCGTCGGCTGCTGCTCTATGGCGTTCAGTTTCATCTTTAATGTTGTTTACGCCTGCATACGACTCATATTTGGCTCTTGTAGCCTCATCCATCATCTCCCAAGTCTTGTCGCACATCTTGTTGTAGATGTCTTCGCCAAGTGTGTCGCGCAATCCTTTGTGGCTCACATTCTCATGAACAATAGTCAATACAAGGTCTTCGGCACTCTTAACATTCGGAGCGTAAACAACCACCTCGCCTGTTCTTGTGTCGTACCAACCTTTCACCTTCACGCCTTGCTCAATGGCGGCTCTCGCTTCTGTATTAGCAACTTCCTCCACACTATTAGCTACTTGCACCTTCTCGCCAGTATTGTCATTCCACTTCGCAACATACTCTTGCACATCCACTGGTGCTGTCTCATTGTCGTTAGCCTTTGGTTCTTCAGGAGCTATTGTGTTCTTCTGTTCTTGTGTCTCAAGAACCTTTTGTTCTTCTGTTCTTGTGTCTAAAGAAGTGGCAGGCTCACTCAAGCCCTCGCGTTCTTTCCAATATTCCCAATAATCAGGCTTTCTTGATGCAGGATCACCTTTGCTCCATGCGATAGCCATTTGGCGATCAAATTCAAGGTCGTCAATAAATCGCTCATAGACATCAGGTTGTTTCCTTGCTGCCACAGCATCGCTCTTGCCAAACTCATACACTGCAATCACATCCTCAATATCCACACGCTTGCCACCTCGCTCAGCCACTGGCGCTACTTCAGTAGTCTTCTGTCCTTCTGTTCTTTTGTCAAAAAATCATCTTCTGTTCTCCTGTCCAAAAAATTAGAATTTATTCTTGTGTCCTTCTGTCTAAAGTACCTATAAAACACAACATAGGCGAGCCCTTTTAGACTCGCCTATGCCTTTTTATATTCTATTTGTCAATAGGTTTCTTACTTTTCTTCAGGAGCTACACCCCATTGTTGTTGAGCAAGACGGCGGTAGTTATTGTAACGCCATTGTGCATTTTCCTTAGCAGCATTGAATAGTTCTTCTGCTTCTTCAGGATATTGCTTCATTACTGATGCATAACGCACTTCACCCTTCAAGAATGGTAGGAAGTTATCCCAGTTTGGTTCCTTGCTATCAAGTGTGAATGGGTTCTTACCTTCTTTTTCAAGTTCTGGGTTGTAACGCCACAAGTGCCAGTAACCACATTCTACAGCCTTAGCTTCTTCTGCTTGAGCCTTACCCATACCGCTCTTCAAACCGTGGTTGATACATGGAGCGTAAGCGATGATGATTGATGGTCCGTCGTATGCTTCAGCTTCACGGATAGCCTTCAATGTTTGTGCATTGTCAGCACCCATTGCCACTTGAGCAGCATATACATAACCATAAGTAGAAGCGATAAGACCAAGGTCTTTCTTGCGTACGCGCTTACCAGCAGCAGCAAACTTAGCGATTGCACCGATTGGAGTAGCCTTTGAAGCTTGGCCACCAGTGTTTGAGTAAACTTCAGTATCGATTACAAGGATGTTTACATTCTTACCTGATGCAAGAACATGGTCAAGACCACCGAAACCGATATCATAAGAAGCACCGTCACCACCGATAATCCATTGTGAACGCTTCACAAGATATTGACTCAATTCCTTGATTTGCTTGCAAAGTGGATTTTCGCAGTTCTCAACCATTGCCTTGATTTGGTCAGCAAGTTCGCGGCTCTTCACGCCATCTTCCTTGTTTTCAAGCCATGCAGTGTACAATGCCTTAGCTTCTTCGCCACAGCAGTCGCACTTAGCAGCTTCTTCTACAAGTACAGTCAAGCGTGCGCGCATCTTTTCGTATGCAAGATTCATACCAAGACCAAATTCGCAGAAGTCTTCGAATAGTGAGTTAGCCCATGCTGGACCGTGTCCCTTTTCGTTTGTTGTATATGGAGTTGAAGGAACTGATGCTGAGTAGATTGAGCTACAACCAGTTGCGTTAGCAACGATTTGACGATCACCAAACAATTGGCTGATAAGCTTAACATATGGAGTTTCACCACAACCAGAGCATGCTCCAGAGAACTCAAACATTGGAGTAGCAAATTGTGAATTCTTCACATTAGCCTTGATATCAACAAGTGCTTGCTTGCTCTTAACTTCGTTGTAGCAGTAATCCCACTTAACTTGTTCACCAAGTTCGCCATCAAGAGGCTTCATTTCAAGTGCCTTTTCGCCCTTCTTGCCTGGACATACATCGACACAGTTACCGCAACCAAGACAGTCAAGTACATCTACTGCTTGAACGAATTGCAAGCCTTCGAAGCCCTTACCGATAGCCTTCAATGAAGTTTCTTCTGTGTAAGGAGAAGTAGCAAGTTCATCAGCATTCAATAGATATGGACGAATTGCAGCGTGAGGACACACAAGAGCACACTTGTTACATTGGATACATGTTTCTGGGTTCCACTTTGGTACAAATGCCGATACACCACGCTTTTCAAACTTAGATGTACCATTCATCCATGTACCATCAGCATTATCCTTGAATACTGATACTGGAAGAAGATCACCATCTTGTGAGTTGATAGGACGCACTACATCGTTGATGAATGCAGGTGCATTGTCAAGTGCCTTAGCTTCTTCTTCAAGAGCCGACCATGCTGGATCTACTGCCAACTTAGCATATTCGCTACCGCGGTCAACTGCTTGATAGTTCTTGTTCACTACATCTTCACCTTTCTTACCGTATGATTTCACGATAAACTTCTTCATTTGTTCTACAGCAAGATCCACTGGAATTACTTCAGTAATGCGGAAGAATGCCGATTGAAGAATTGTATTAGTACGGTTACCAAGACCGATTTCTTGTGCAATCTTAGTAGCGTTGATATAGTAAACTGTAATATTGTTGTCAGCGAAATACTTCTTAACCTTGTTTGGAAGATTCTTAGCAAGTTCTTCACCTTCCCAAATTGTGTTCAACAAGAATGTACCATTCTTTTGTAGACCACGAGTCACATCATACATATTCAAGTATGCTTGTACGTGGCAAGCCACAAAGTTTGGAGTGGTTACAAGATAAGTAGAACGGATAGGATCGTCACCGAAACGAAGGTGTGAACAAGTGAAACCACCCGACTTCTTTGAGTCGTATGCGAAGTATGCTTGGCAATACTTATTAGTATTATCACCGATAATCTTCACTGAGTTCTTGTTAGCACCCACTGTACCATCAGCACCAAGACCGAAGAACTTAGCTTGATACATTCCTGAACCACCCAAAGCGATTTCTTCCTTCATTGGAAGCGACAAGAATGTCACATCGTCTTGAATACCGATTGTAAAGTTGTTCTTTGGCATTGGAAGTGCCAAGTTTTCATATACCGATAGAATTTGAGCAGGAGTAGTATCCTTTGAACCAAGACCATAACGACCACCCACAATTACAGGAGCATTTTCTTGACCATAGAAACAATCCTTAACATCAAGATATAGAGGTTCGCCTGTTGCACCTGGTTCTTTTGTACGGTCAAGAACAGCAATGCGCTTAGCTGTTGCAGGAACTGCAGCAAGGAAGTGCTTAGCTGAGAATGGACGATACAAGTGTACAGCTACAAGACCCACCTTTTCACCCTTTTCTGTCAAGTAATCGATTGTTTCACGAATAGCTTCAGTCACTGAACCCATAGCGATGATTACGCGTTCTGCATCTGCAGCACCATAGTAATCAAACAAGCCATACTTGCGACCAGTGATTTCTGAAATCTTATTCATATATTCTTCTACAATAGCAGGAACTGCTTCATAGTAGTTGTTGCATGATTCGCGGTGTTGGAAGAATACATCACCATTTTCAGCTGTACCACGAGTTACAGGAGCATCTGGATTCAATGCGCGTTGACGGAATTCTGCCAATGCTTCTTGATCTACAAGTGGTGCCAAGTCTTCCTTTTCAAGAGCTTCAATCTTTTGTATTTCGTGTGATGTACGGAATCCGTCAAAGAAATTCAAAAATGGCACGCGCGATTTAATTGTTGACAAGTGTGCCACACCTGCAAGGTCCATTACTTCTTGTACAGAACCTTCGCACAACATAGCAAAACCTGTTTGGCGTGTTGACATAACATCTTGGTGATCGCCAAAAATACATAGTGCATGTGAAGCCAATGTACGAGCCGATACATGGAATACGCTTGGCAAGAATTCACCTGCAATCTTATACATATTTGGGATCATTAGCAACAAACCTTGCGATGCTGTATATGTTGTTGTCAATGCACCTGCTTGAAGTGAACCGTGTACTGCACCTGCAGCACCACCTTCCGATTGCATTTCTTGCACCATTACAGTTTCGCCAAAGATGTTTTTACGACCTGCTGCCGCCCATTCATCAACATATTCTGCCATTGTTGACGATGGTGTGATAGGATAAATAGCAGCCACTTCAGTAAACATATAACTGATGTGTGCAGCTGCTTGATTACCATCACAAGTCAAGAATTTCTTTTCTCTACTCATAAATTGTTATCTTTAAAATAAAATTTGTTTTCTATAATTATTAATTTTGCAAAGTTACGATTTTTCGTTGGCGCTCACAAATTAACCACGCATTTTTAAAAGCCTTTTTCTTGGCTTTCTTGCACAAACAACCCTTATTATACTTATTTAACGCACAATTTACACTTTCAACTAAAAATATTTATCTCATCAGCCTTTTTACCCACTTTATTGCGCAACAATCATTTCATAATCGTATCTTTGCATCATCAATTGAAGTATATGAAGCAAAAAGATATATTAGCAAACCTAAAAGAACGATTTGGCATCACCGAATTGAATGAGATGCAAAAGGATGTACTCTCTGCATCCAATCAAGACGGCGACATCATATTGCTATCTCCTACTGGTAGTGGTAAGACTATTGCTTTTCTCGTTCCTCTACTCAAAGCGCTCAAAGAGCCTAACGGAAATCTTCAAGCAGTAATCATTGCTCCTTCACGCGAACTTGTAATGCAAATTGGCAAGGTGGCACGCGACATTGCTTCTGGTCACAAAGTTACTTGTTGCTATGGCGGACACAATGTGCTTGACGAAAAGCAATCGCTTTCGGTTACGCCATCAATCATCGTCAGCACTCCTGGACGATTACTCGACCACATCAAGCGTGAACACATCAATGTTCATTCTACTCGCCTACTCGTCCTCGACGAATTCGACAAAGCGCTCGAACTTGGTTTCCAAGACGAAATGAGACGCATCTTGCGACGAATGCCTAACATTAGCCGTCGTTACCTCACTTCGGCTACCGACATTGCCGAAATACCTGATTTCGTGCGCATTTTTAAGCCTCAAACAGTCGATTTCCGCGAAAACAAAGAAGATCTCGACCAACGCACCACTGTACTACGAGTAAACTCTGACGATAAAGACAAACTTCAAGCACTTCTTAAACTTTTAACGAATGTGCCTAATGGTCGAACTATCGTTTTTGCCAACTATCGTGATGCTGTGGAACGAATTTATTATTTCCTTAAGGACAACGATGTGCCTGTGGGTGTATATCATGGCGGACTCGAACAAATCGATCGCGAAAAGGCTATTTCAATGTTCAACAACGGTTCTTACACTGTCATGATTACAACCGACCTTGGTGCTCGTGGTCTCGACATTGCCGAAGTGATGAACATCATCCACTACCACATTCCTATCACCGAAGAGACCTACACTCACCGCAATGGTCGTACTGCTCGCGTCAAGGCCACTGGTAATGTGTATGTGCTTGTAAATTCGAGCGATAAGTTGCCCGATTACATGAAATTTGACGGAAAATTCGAAATAAAAGCCGACGCCACAATGCAACTCACTGCACCTTTCGCCACTTTATTCTTCCAAGCGGGTAAAAAAGAGAAAATATCGCGTGGCGACATTTTAGGATTCATTAGCAACAACGGTGGTATCGAAGGCAAAGAAATAGGCGCAATCGACTTGCGCGACCATTATGCACTCGTGGCAGTTCCAGCCGACAAAGCCGAAGACATTCTGGCTCGCATCGTCAAGCTAAAAATCAAGAACAAACGAGTACGCATCTCACTCGCAATAATCTAAAGCTCAATGCTTTCTTAATTATATCACAAACGAAAAAAGGAACTCCGATAAGGAGTTCCTTTTTTATTGTTTTATTTCTAACTAAAATTAGTTCAATGCACCTTCAAGAGCAGCGTTAGTGTTCTTACAAGCAGCAACACTCTTATCGAACAATTCTTTTTCGTCAGCTGTAAGTTCGATTTCTACTACCTTTTCGATACCTTCCTTACCAAGGATTACTGGTACACCTACACATACATCTTCGTGACCATATTCGCCTTCTAGCATTGCGCTACATGGAAGAAGAAGCTTTTCGTTGTGAAGAACAGCCTTAACAACTTGTGCAGCAGCAGCACCTGGAGCATACCATGCACTTGTTCCAAGAAGACCTGTAAGAGTTGCACCACCTACCATTGTATCAGCAGCGATCTTATCAAGAGTTTCCTTTTCCATTAGAGTGCTTACTGGAACACCACGGTAAGTAGCAAGACGCTTCATTGGGATCATTGTAGTATCACCGTGACCACCGATTACCATACCGTCAACGTCATTTACATTAGCACCTAGAGCTTGAGTCAAGTAGTAACGGAAGCGTGCGCTATCCAAAGCACCACCCATACCGATGATACGGTTCTTTGGAAGACCACTTGTCTTGTGGATCAAGTAAGTCATTGTATCCATTGGGTTACTTACGCAAACGATAATAGCGTTTGGAGAGTGAGCAATTACATTGCTTACTACGCTCTTAACGATACCTGCATTTACACCGATAAGTTCTTCGCGAGTCATACCTGGCTTACGAGGAATACCTGAAGTGATAACTACTACATCAGAACCAGCTGTTGCAGCATAGTCATTTGTAACACCCTTAAGAACTGTGTTTACCTTTAGGATATTTGCAGTTTGCATGATATCCATTGCCTTACCTTCTGATACACCTTCCTTGATATCAAGAAGAACTACTTCGTCTGCAATTTGGCTAAGAACCAATACATTAGCAGCTGTTGCGCCCACATTACCTGCGCCGATAACTGTAACTTTTGACATAATCTGTTTTTTATTTAAACGGTTATTATAAGATTTTGCTTTTTAATACTCTTACAAAATTAGAGATTAATTCATTATTAATGAAATTTTTCAAGATATTATTTCTTAAAAAATTGTTTTTTTATCAATTTTAAGATAGTTCACCTTTACCTTGACGCACAATCTCACGCTCATCACCTGTGCAATCCACAACCGTAGATGGCTCACTCCCCGAGCGACCTGCATCAAGTATCAACTCTACATCATTGCCATAACATTGTGCTATCAATTCTGGTTCACAACCATAATCTTCATCTTCACATTTCACCGACGATGATAGGATTGGATTTCCAAGGCGTTCCACCAATAGTCGAGCTATATTATTATCGGGCACTCGCACTCCCACGGTCTTTCTACCCTTGAAAGCTTTAGGCAACTTTGACAATGCAGGGAAAATAAAAGTAAATGCACCTGGCAAATTGTTTCGCATCAACTTAAAGTCGTCATTATTAAAACGAGCATATTCTGCCACTTGAGATATATCCTTACATATTATCGACAAGTTAGTCTTATCACTTTTAATCCCCTTCAATTTGCATATACGCTCTATTGCCCCATTATTCAAGGCATCACAGCCCAACGCATAAAGTGTATCGGTGGGATAAATTATGATTCCCCCATCGCGAAGCACCTCTACAGCCTCATCGATGTGTCGATCGTTAGGATTTTCGTTATATATCTTTAAAATCTTCATGGCAAAGTATTTAGTTTCTCAAGTTTTCAACTCACTATAGCTGTTTCCACCTCAGTAGCATTAGCATATTTACGCAACAATTCCACACTCCATGCCACAGCTTCTTCCATTGGCATTTCTGGACCGAATCCATTGATATTCATTTGGAGCGTACAAGTGTCTATAGTGATTTTAGTTCGCTCTTCATCGCTGGTTGGAGTGGCTACACCGCCCACAGCATCACGATACACTGGCATACCAGCAATATTCAATTGACCGCGACCTATTCCACAATACATTTCGCCTTCTTCGCCAACACCCATTGTAAGAGTATCGCCTTCAAGTTTATCTCCATCAAGACCACTTATAGCATAGCCTGTCTTCATCGACACAAGATTGATTAGATCAACAAGCGTATCGATGCGATACAATCCAAGACCTCTAATCACTCTGCGACACAATGCTTCACTTGCCACTCGATAGCGATTTGGATCTTTACCAAGCGCTCTATACAATGCTCGTGTTTGAGCCACTGCAGGACGCTTATTTATTTCCAATAATTCATATTTCGACACAATCTCGGCAGCTTCGCGTTCTATTTCAGCCCACAATTCTGGCGATGTTTCGCAATTAGTAACTTTTGCTCTGATTACCCCAATTTTGATGTCGGGGCACACTTTTTTGATGCGTTCGTCAATAATTATTTTTGGTAACACGATGTTTCAATTCATTAGTTTGCTGTAAAAGTAATAAATTCTTAAATTTGTAGCAAATTTTATTCACTAAAAGAAAGAACAATGACAATAGCAATACTTGTAGCAATGGGTAAAGAGCTAAATCTGCTTCTACCTTTGCTTAACGACACTAAAACAATCTCGGTTGATGGATTTACTTTCCATTCGGGTAAAATTGGCAATAACGACATCGTTGCTATGCAATGTGGCATAGGCAAGGTGAATGCTGCCATTGGTACCCTCACCCTTCTCAACCATTTCAAACCAGAGCTTGTAATCAACACAGGTGTGGCTGGTGGAGCTTCTCAAAATGCTCATGTTATGGATGTGATTGTGGGTAGTTCTATCGCTTATCACGATGTGTGGTGTGGTCCAGGTACTCAATATGGCGAAGCATCGGGCTATCCTCTTTATTTTGAAAGCGACAAGCGCTTTGCCGACCTTATCCCTAATCGCCCTGATGTTAAGAGAGGTCTTATCTGCTCAGGCGACAAGTTCATTGCTTCTATCGAAGAAGTTCAAGCTATACAAAAAGCATTCCCCGAAGTGCTTGCTGTCGACATGGAATCGGCAACAATAGCGCAAGTGTGCTACCTTCGCAAAGTGCCTGTGCTTGTAATGCGCGTCATCAGCGATTCTCCTGGTGCATCTAAAGATAACATCGTGGAATACAACGACTTTTGGCAAGATGCTCCAGCTCACACTTTCAATCTTGTGCAAGACCTTCTTACTAAGATCAACTAATCATCACGACATGGAAAAAATCGCAAGTTTTACAATAAATCACCTCATCATGAAGCGAGGCATCTTTGTTTCGCGCAAGGATAGTTTGCCTAATGGCGACATCGTAACTACATTCGACATTCGAATGAAAGAGCCTAATCGCGAACCAGTGGTACATCAAGATGCGCTTCACACTATTGAGCACCTTGCTGCCACTTTCCTTCGCAACCACCCTGTGTGGAAAAACAAGGTTATTTATTGGGGGCCAATGGGTTGTTGCACTGGCAATTACTTGATTCTTGAAGGCAACCTCGAATCTACCGATATTGTTGAGTTAATGAAGGAAACTTTTGAATTCATAAGCAATTTCGAAGGCGAAATTCCGGGTGCCAATGCTCGTGATTGTGGCAACCACACTCTCAACAACCTACCTATGGCACGATGGGAAGCTAAGAAGTTCTTAACAGAAGTTCTTCTTAATCCTCAACACGACAATCTCAACTATCCTCAAGAGTAAATATCATTGATATATCAACCTTACTTATAGAGCTGTGTCAAAAAATCATATTGGCACAGCTCGTTTATTTATCCTTTTATGCTAATATATCAATGTTTTTCACTATTTTTGTGATAATAAACTATATTTGATGATGAAATACAATCAAAACAATCATAAGGAGATAACCGAAGAAGTCGTAATGAAAGATTTGCGCTACCTTCAATTATTATCTCGCAGTTTCCCTACTATTGCTGCGGCAAGTACCGAAATCATCAATCTCGAAGCTATTCTGAACCTTCCAAAAGGTACAGAACACTTTCTTGCCGACCTACATGGTGAATACGAAGCTGTTCAACATGTGCTTCGCAATGCATCGGGTAACATCAAGCGCAAAGTGGACGAAATTTATGGCAATGAGTTAAACAAAGAACAACAAAAGGAACTTTGTACTCTCATCTACTATCCTGAACAAAAGCTCAAACTTGTAAAAGAGGAAATCAACCCCGACACGTTAGAAGATTGGTTCTTTACGACAATCAATCGTCTTGTCATGGTGTGCCGCACTGTTTCATCTAAATACTCTCGTTCTAAAGTAAGTAAGGCTCTTCCTGCCGATTTCTCTTACATTATTCAAGAACTTCTACACGAGAATGCTGTTGAGCCCAATAAGCAAGCCTATGTAGATGTAATTGTTCGCACAATCATCTCTACTGGTCGCGCCGAAGATTTCATCACAGCCATCAGCATGGTTATTCAGCGTCTTGTCATCGACCACCTTCACATTCTTGGCGATGTGTTCGACCGTGGACCAAGTCCCGACAAGATTATGGACATCTTGTGCAACTATCACAACTTCGACATCCAATGGGGTAACCACGATATTCTATGGATGGGTGCTACTTGCGGCAACGATTGTTGTATCGCCAATGTTGTACGCCTTGCCCTTCGATATGCCAACCAATCAGTTCTTGAAGATGGCTATGGCATCAGCTTGTTGCCTCTTGCTACATTCGCTATGGAGGCTTACGCCAACGACGAATGTACTAAATTCATGCCTATCAACAACGAAGGCGACCCTTTCACCGAAAAGACATTGAGAATGCTCGCACAGATGCACAAGGCTATAAGCATCATTCAATTCAAGCTCGAGGCTCAAATCATCAACCGACGCCCCGACTTTGAAATGCAAGATCGCCTATTGTTGCATCGCATCAACTTCGACAAGGGTACTATCGTTATCGACAATAAAGAATATGTTCTCAATGATACATCATTCCCTACTATCGACCCTAAAAATCCATACAAACTTACAGCCGACGAGCAAGAAATTGTTCAAAAGCTACACAACTCGTTCGTTAGCAGCGAAAAATTAAATCGCCACACTCTTTGCCTATTCCGTAATGGCTGTGTCTACACTGTCATGAACTCTAACCTACTTTACCACGCTTCAATTCCTCTTAACGAAGATGGTACACTAAAGGAAGTTAGCATCGAGGGCAACACTTACAAGGGTGAAGCATTATTCAAAAAGGTGGGTTCACTATTGCGTGAAGCTTATTTCAACAACAGCGACAACCCTCACCACAGCTTTGCACTCGATTATGCGTGGTACTTATGGTGTGGAAAGGATTCTCCTGTGTTTGACAAGAACAAGATGGCAACTTTCGAAGCTTATTTCATTGATGATAAAGAAGCTCAAAAGGAGGTCAAAGGCCACTACTATACACTTCGCGACCGAGAAGACATTTGCGATATGATTCTCGACGAATTTGGCGTTACTGGTCCACATCGCCACATAATCAACGGCCATGTCCCTGTAAGAATTCTCAAGGGTGAACAACCAATCCGTGCCAATGGTAAGATGATGGTCATCGATGGTGGTTTTTCTAAGGCTTATCAACCTAAAACAGGTATTGCTGGTTACACTCTTGTGTACCACTCTCGCGGTTTCCAACTTGTTCAGCACGAACCTTATACTTCTATCGAGCAAGCCGTTCGCGAAGGACACGACATCAAATCAACCACTCAAATCGTGGAAATGAGTTCGCGTCGCATGCTTGTTAAGGACACCGACAAAGGTACCGAGATCAAGACTCAAATTGCCGACCTAAAGAAATTGCTTTACGCCTACCACACTGGCGTAATCAATGCCGAATAAAAAATCGCAAACAAATCAATCTTGCAATTCAACTACACAGCGATCACCGCGATAACGGATTGCAAGTGTGTGCATCAAGCACAACTTCACAAGAGTATCTTCGGCCGTATGCTTCGACAGATGAGCCAGTTTCATATACTCTTCAAGAGTGATTTCGTTATATTCATTAAGATAATCAATCAAAACCTGCTCCTTTTCTGTAAATTCAATCAGAGAAGGAGTAGTTTTTTTCATAGCTTGCCACAATTTCACATGTAAAGCACTCGCTAGTATATTTTCATCATCTACGCGATAGTAAGCACACCATTTATGAGCATCGTCTTGTGCCTTCACAGGTAATTCTTCCGAAGGAGCTACATCAACCTTCAGAACACACTTTCCTTCTACCCTATACGACTGGAATTTAACCTTTTGTGGTGGCTTGCAATACATTTCGGCAGCTTGTTCTATCATGTACATCTCCTCATCACTTTCTATGCCTACGACTTTACCATTATCTTTCACTCCGATAAGCAAGCTACCTCCTCGATTATTGGCAAATGCCGATATACTACGCGCTATTTTTCGAGCATCCGAGATTTTGTACTTAAAATCCTGCTGCTCATGTTCTCCATCTTCAATAAGATTTTGTATATAATGTTTACTTTTTATCTCGTTAAATTCGCCCATAAATCAAGTCTTTTCTTTTCGGTCAACAAAGTTAATAATGTTTTTCCACACAACAACAATGGCGAGCATTCAAAATACTCGCCATTCCTTTTATTATATCAATCTTTAAGTGATGTTGATTATTCAACCACATATTTCAAGATTTCGATAAGTTTGTCAGCATAAGCTCTGAAGCCTAAATCTGTAAAGTGAATACCATCCACAGTACCTTCATTATCATATCCACTCAATCCTTCACATGTTACATAATATAGATTGTTTGGATCTTCTGCTTTAAGCTTTTCATAATTCTTACGCCATTCGTCATTCTTTTGTGCAAGATAATTCTTTGTAAACTTATCATACTTTGTATAGCTATACATAGGTCCTTCTACCATGATGATAGGCACTCCTGGACGCAACTTGCGCAATGTATTCACAAATCCGTAAGTCAAATTCTTACACATATCCTTTGTACAGTTAGGTATTGGATCAAGTACATAAGCTGTAACACCTGGAATTTCAGCCATTGCAAGAGCCATATAATTATCCATCTTACCTTCGCCACTGAAACCTAAGTTCACACACTCAACATTCAAGTCGCGTTGAATCATATTTGTAGCCACCATACCTGTACGAGTAGCGCAACCTCCTTGCAAAATACTTGTTCCATAGAACACCACTTTCTTTTCCTTGCGAGGGTTGTTCAAAATAGGTTGTTGGATTACAGCTGAGCTATCAACACCAATTTCCATCCAATTCACACCATCATACAATGGCAAATATATCATATATTCACGCATTTCTTTTGGTAGACCATCAGCATAAATCTTTGTTTGGATTGAATCCTTCTTATATGGACGGTTAGTGTTCACATATTCCCACTTACCATCATCATTAAGGATATAAAGGTCTGTTCCCTTGATACCTGTATCGGCCATGTGAGCCATGTGGAAATTCCACAATAGATTGTAACGGATACCAATACGCTCAGAGTTTGATGAGAAACGGAATGCCATACCGGCACAATTGCGAGCTCTATCCCACAAACCTGCACGGCTCTTATCCTTCATAATACTATCCTTCAAATATGCAGGAAGACGATGATAAGGTGTTTCTGTGTTATCAAAACCCTTATTAATCATTCTAAACTCAGTCGCATTAACATACTTAAGCGGCTTTTTCTCTTCGGCATTCACTACGAAAGCCACACACACCATTGCTACAAGTAGCAACATTGCCTTGATTGATTTCATAATCTTAATAGTTTATTTAATGTTATTTTACTTTTCCTGTCATTAATAATGCTAATGTATCACTTTTACTTATAATATAATTAGCTCCCAACACTATCGCAATCACTATTGATGCAACAATCGACGCAACTACAAATGTTGGAACTATACCTAAATTCATTGCATTTAGCGGTTCTCGGAACAATGGAATTGGAAATAAAAAGAAATAATGTAGCACATATATTGCCAAACTTTGACTACCCATATAAGCCAACAATCTCGCAAATACTCCTCCTCTTCCATCGCTCTCACGATAAGATTTTTCCGACCATGGCTTGACAATAGCTAATGCAACTATCACTACACATATATATAGTAAGCATTTTAACACATCAATCCACATTGCCAAAGACGGGAACTCCCATGACCAACATACAATATACATTAAGACTGAGCCAATCAAAATAGACATTGTAATCCACACATTACTTGTCGTTATTTTATCAAATTCCGCCTTAATTGATCGCGCTAATACGCCAACCATAAATATTGGAAAGAATTCACATACTTGTGGCATACTTAACGCATTTACTACTGTTTCAGGTATGCTGTTTTTAATCAAAAACAATATAGCACTAACTAATACTACTAATGTCACCTTACTCAAAAAAAAACGACACTTTGATAAAACAGGCAATATCAAGCAATACAATATTATTAACTCAAACAAGCACAATGTAAACCAATAACCGTTCTTACCTGCACTCAGATATAAGCCATCCCATGTTGACTCAAATGGACTTTGTAAACCACTATGTGGGAAATAACATATCCACAAAGTGCTCATCACAAAAAACGGAACCAATAATTGTTTTACGCGTATAGTCAACTTTGGTAACACTAACTTCCCTTGTCCATCTTCTTTATATGTAAAATACCCACTTATAAAGAAAAATATTGGCATATGTATTCTTTCAATAAACTTAAAAAGGGGCGCAATATCTATCTCCCTAATACACATTGTAAGGACACGACCCATCACAACAAGAAGAATAGCAATCCCCTTAAGAATATCAAAATGATGTAATCTGTTAATCCCAGCCATTTTTAATATACCTAGTTTTTTAACACTAAAAAATCGCTACAATTGCGATAATACAAAAGTAACGATTTTATAATTTTTGAACAAGAATTGTAGTTACGATTTACAACCTATAAACAAAAAATGTCGCCAATATTTTGGCGACATTCTATTTTTTATGAATTCTTCAAATTATTCAACAACCTTGATAGTTACTGCACGGTCAAGAGAAGCACTCTTTTCACCATATTCAGTCAAGTTGTTGTCATTTGTAGTTGTTTCAAGACGGTCTTCAGCAACACCAGCCTTAACGATCATCTTCTTCACGTTAGCAGCACGGTTCTTACGAAGCTTCTTGTTGATTGCGTCTGTACCAGTGTAGTTGTCAGCCCAACCTGTAAGAACATACTTTTCGTCAGTGTTCTTCATTACGTTAGCAACTGCCTTAACAACCTTAGCGTTTACAGCATTAACCTTTGATGAACCGATTGGGAAGTAAACTGTAGCAAGTGGAGCTGCAGGAGCCTTTTCAGGTTCTGGCATTGGACGGTTCAAGCAGTCACGAAGTTGTTGTTCAAGAGAAGCAATCTTAGCGTCAGCTTGTTGCAAACGAGCTACAAGAGCATCACCTTCAGCATCTGTATACTTGTATGTTGGACATACAGGAACGATTGGAGCACTCCAAGTAGACTTACCGAACTTGTAAGAAGCACCGATCAAAAGATCTGTCTTGTAAGAGAAGTTTTGCTTTTCGATACCCATTTGGTTAGCGCTGAAACGAAGGTCAACAAGAAGGTCAACAGTCTTTGATACAGCGAATGAGTTCAACAAACCTGCGCGTACGCCAAGGAATGAACCATCTTGAAGGTCTAGTTCAACATCACCAGTCTTTGATGCTGGAGTATAAACGTGTGCACCAGCGTAGAAAGATGCGTTGTATACGCGGTCAGCCTTGTAACCACACCACCAGTTTGTAAGGTTGATCAATACATCAGAAGATGCACCTACATAGAAACCTAGTTGGTGAGGATACTTTGTATCACATGCTGAATTTGCAGCCAACATTGAGTTAGATGTAGCACCCTTAGTTCTTGCTCCGAAAATACCAGCTCTCAAACCAATAACTGGAGAGAACCACTTACCTACTTGGATTTCTACTTGTGGTTGAACACGCTTCAAGAAAGCTTCCTTAGTATCGTTTGGTGTAAGCAATAGATTGCCACCAGCTTCTACTGAAAGGAACCAATTGTCTTTGAAGTCATTCACAAGATAACCTTGTGTAGGATCTTCCTTTGTTGTAACTTCTTGTGCATTTACTGCAGGAGCTACGAACATAGATGCACATAGAAGTGCGCAAATTGTAATCTTTTTCATAATCCTTTATTTTTAAATCACTTTAATTAATTAATTTTCAAAAACTATATTTCAATAATAGTGCAAATTTAGATATTTTTTTTCATTCTTTTCACATATAGTGATTATTTTTTTAAGCATTTGCACTATTTTTTAGTTAATTAGCTTCTTTTTACTCCAAAAATGCCTTAATATCTTCTGCTACTTGTGCTGGAGTATAGCCAAACTTTTCGTCAAGCACCTTATATGGAGCCGATGCACCAAATCTTTCAAGACCCTTAACATAGCCATTCCAACCCACTACGCGTTGTAGAACGCATGGCAAACCTGCAGTAAGACCGAATGCTGGAATTTCTGCTGGGATTACTGATTGACGATATTCGATTGATTGCTCCATGAACAAACCTACCGATGGAACCGATACTACATTACATTCTATACCGTCAGCCTTAAGTATTTCAGCTGCATCGGTCAATGCGCTCACTTCAGATCCATTACCCACAAGAGTAATCACAGGATTTTCCGATTTAACAACAACATATCCACCCTTTTCCATCGCCAAAGCATCTTGGTAACGGCTACCGCTTGCGCTTGGCAAATCCTTCACATCTTGACGAGTCAAAATCAATGCAGTTGGAGTAGATTTGTTTTCCATTGCCATCTTCCATGCAACCACAGTTTCAGCGCTATCTGCTGGACGAAGCACAAGCACACTATTCAAGCCCTTAGAGTTCTTAATATCTTCAAGCAATCTGATTTGTGCTTCTTGTTCGATTGGTTCATGAGTTGGACCATCTTCACCCACGCGGAATGCGTCGTGTGTCCAAATATACTTAACTGGCAATTCTTGCAAAGCTGCCATTCTGATTGCTGGCTTCATGTAATCCGAGAACACGAAGAATGTAGCACATGCTGCCCACATACCACCATGCAATGCGATACCATTCATGATAGCTGTCATTGTAAGCTCGGCAACACCTGCGTGCAAGAAACCACCGCTAAAGTCATGGTGCTTCAATGCGCCAACTTTGTTCAAGAATGCTTCCGACTTATCACTATTAGCAAGGTCAGCCGATGAAACAATCATGTTCTTAACCTTTTCGCCAAGTACCGACAACACTGATGCCGATGCAGTACGAGTTGCAACATTTGGCTTATATGTTATTGCTTCATAGTCAATTTCTGGCAGATTACCTTCTACAAAGTCTTCAAGTTGTTTTGCTAGTTCAGGATTAGCTGCTGCCCATTCTTTTTCAGCTGTATAACGAGCTGCTACGATTGTTTCAAGTTCAGCCTTACGAGATGCATACAATTTAGCAACATCGTCCCAAATCTTCCATGGATCATTCATATCACCACCAAGATTTTCAACTGTCTTTTCGTAGCTTGCACCCGACTTACTCAATGGTTGACCATGTGTGCTGCACATTCCTTCAAAGTTTGCACCTTCTGGAGTCACACAACCAAGACCCATGATAGTCTTACCGATGATCAATGTTGGACGATCTTGTTCTGCTAAAGCACTTTCGATTGATTTTGCAATTTCTTCAGCATCATTACCATTGATTTCAAGCACATTCCAGTTCCATGCACGATATTTTGCAGCTACATCTTCATCTGTAACTTCATTAACATCAGTTGAAAGCTGTACATCATTGCTATCATAGAACATAATCAAGTTATTCAAGCCCAAATAACCAGCGATACGACCTGCACCTGCTGAGATTTCTTCTTGAATACCACCATCCGAGATAAATGCGTATGTCTTATGTGCTACTGTTTCGCCAAAGCGTGCCACCAAGAATCTTTCTGCTATTGCAGCACCTACTGCCATAACATGACCTTGTCCCAATGGGCCTGATGTATTTTCCACACCACGCATTGGATTCACTTCTGGGTGACCTGGAGTTACACTACCCCATTGACGGAATTGTTGTAATTCTTCTACAGTATACTTTCCTGTTAAAGCCAACACGCTATAAAGCATTGGTGACATGTGACCTGGATCCATGAAGAAACGGTCGCGTGCAATCCACATAGGATTAGCTGGATCATATACCATGTATTTTGAGAACAAAACATTCACAAAATCTGCACCGCCCATTGCTCCACCTGGGTGACCTGACTTTGCTTTTTCAACCATAGTTGCCGACAATATACGGATATTATCAGCAGCTTTTCGCATCAATTTTACGTCCATATTATTGTTAATAATATTCAATTTTACAATTATTGAGCGAAGATACAAAAAATGTTTCTTATTATCAATTTTTATATAAAAAACACCCACCAAATCTTTGATTTTATTCAAAAATTTTGGTAGGTGCCTATTTTTAACCCCTCATATGCGCTTTTTAACACATTTTTCGGTGTTTACATTCTTTGATTCTTACTTCACAGGAATATCTTTGTTTACATTCTTGCTACCAAGCAATGCATAGTACAACAAATAAGCCAAACCAGCTACTACTACCCAGTAACTAACTTGGTATCCAATTCCACTTTGCATATCTACAACGGCATTTTGAAGCAATGGAAGAACACCACCACCACACACAAGTGCCATAAAGATACCTGATGCCTTTTCAGTATACTTACCAAGACCTTCTACGGCCAAGTTGAAGATACCACCCCACATCACCGATGTGCATAGACCAACAAGGACAAGCAACATAGCATTTACTGGCACATTTACCAAGCCAAACAATCCGTCAGGGCTGTTCTTGAATACTGGCATATTCACCATGTTTGTTGTATCAGCGAAGATTGCACCAAGAGTTAGCACAATACCTACAAGTGATGCAGTTGTCAACATAGCTTTTGCCGATACCTTACTACCCACTGCAGCACCAAGCAAACGACCTACAAGCATTAGCAACCAATATGTTGCTGCTACCGATGCAGCCACTGCTTCAGCTCCAGCTTCAAGACCAAGTACATTCAAATCAGGATTTTGCAACCACTTTTGTAGCACATTTGGAATACCTACTTCTACACCTACATAGATAAAGATACCGAACGCACCCAACATGAAGTGACGGAACGACATTGGACCATATTGTGAATCTTCTTTCTTAACTTCTTCTTTTTCCTTTTCAGGAATATTTGAAAGCAATATCACTACAAATGCGAATGCAAAAATTGCCAATGCAGCATACATCAATGGGAATACATCGCTAATTTGTGCCTTTGCAATTGATGGAATCAAAATACCTGTAAGAATAATCACAATTGTACCTGCAAGTGAGTTGAATGAACCACCCAATTGGATCAATTGATTACCCTTGTTACCACCTCCACCAAGGCTGTTAAGCATTGGGTTTACTACTGTATTAAGTAAACACATTGAGCAACCTGCGATAAATGCACCAAGCAAATAAACGCCGAAGCTACCCACAACACCCGAGCATGTTTGAATTGCAACGCCAATAAAACCTACTGCAATTGCGATTAGGGCTGTTTTCTTATAACCCATTTTTTGCAACAAGTTACCTGCTGGCAAACCCATTATTGCATAAGCAATAAAGTTAGCAAATACACCAAGTGTTCCTTGCCAGTTTGGAATGCTAAATTGACTCTTCAGAATGTCACCCATTGGCGATGCCAAATTTGTAACAAACGAAATCATTGCAAACAAGAAGAACATCGCTACTATCGCAACGACATTACCATTAGATTTAGTTTTTGTATCCATTTCTATTAATTTTATAGTTTATGTTTCTTTTAGTCTATCTTAATGAGTGATTTTATCTCATCAATAAGCTCTTGCACCAAATATTGACGAACCTATTCGCACAAGTGTGCTGCCTTCTTCGATTGCCACTTGATAATCGTCGCTCATTCCCATACTCACTTCTTTGAAATATGGTTTATCAGCGAAATAGCCCGACTTCAATGCATCAAATACTGCCTTTATTGCCTTAAATTCGGCACGCACAGCATCGTCATCATCAGTATTAGTTGCCATACCCATCACGCCACACACGCGCACATTCTGCAGTTCGTCAAGCACTCCGTCGGCCACCATTGCCAAGCAATCGTCGCAAGTAAAGCCAAACTTAGTCTCTTCCTGTGCCACATGCAGTTGCAGCAACACATTCACCACCTTATCCACTCGCTTTGCTTCATTATTTATACAAGCAAGTAGCTTCACCGAATCCACGCTATGTATCAGATTCACAAATGGAACAAGTTGGCGCACCTTATTTGTCTGCAAGTGTCCTATAAAGTGCCATTCAACATCGCTGGGCATTACAGGATATTTTTGTGCAAGCTCTTGCACCCTACTTTCACCAAATATTCGTTGACCTACGCTATATGCTTCGAGCAATGACTCTACTGGATGAAATTTCGACACTGCCACAAGCTTTACTTCTTGCGGCAATGTTTCAACTATAGCTTTTATTTTATCACCTATATTTGGCATATCGTCTTCGATTGCTTATTCGGCGTTTTCTTCTTTATTAGCACCCTTTGAGTAATCCATTGGATACACATCAAGGATATTGGTTTCAACCACCGAAGCTATTTCGAAATCAGCCATCGTAGACTTCATATTTTCCATAAAGTTATCGATAGCTTTTTGGAATTCTGATGCTTGCACAAGTGTAAGAATTGATTGCTTCTTTTCTACTGCAGTCTTCTCATCTACCGTAATCATGTTATATTTTACATAGAACCACTTGTCGCCTGTTTCATCATAGAACACTTCAGCAATTTTCACTTTCTTCACTGCTGTCACATCAAATGTTCCAGTCACATATGGTGCCACTTCTTCAATGATTCGAGCTTCTGCTTCAGTAAATGTCAATGCATCTACAATAAATGGATCGGTTACCTTCTTTTGCAATCCATTTTCCAAAATCTTATGATGGCTTACTTTACATTCAAACCAACTTGCCATATCCTTTTTATTTAATTTAAGTATGTGTTAATTTTATAAATTATCTTATCATGCAAATTTACACCTTTTTTTCGTGCAATACACACAATCGGCCTATAAAAAGTTTTAAAAATACAATATTTCGACTCTCACTCTTCATTATTTCTCCACCGAGCGCTACTACAATCTATTTTTCTTATTATTTATTTTTGATTATCTTTGCATAAATTTAGACCGAAAGACATGTAACACACACATCTTTCGTCTTATATTAAAGTGAATTAAAATGGCCGATTTCTTTAAAACAATAAAAGACACTTCCGAAGGATTATACAAAGAGAAAATGAGCAAATTTATCTCTTTTGCTATTCCTGTAAACTCATCGGACGAAGCTAAAGAAATCGTAAAGTCGTACCAAAAGAAATATTACGACGCACGCCATGTATGTTGGGCTTATATGATTGGAACCGATCGTTCCGAATTTTACAGCAACGACAATGGCGAACCATCAGGCACTGCAGGAAAGCCTATCTTAGGACAAATCAATTCCTACGAACTCACCAACATTCTAATCGTTGTTATTCGCTATTTTGGAGGTATCAAATTAGGTACTTCTGGACTTATCGTTGCCTACAAGGCTGCAGCTGCCGACGCCATCGAAAATGGCGAAATCATCGAATGCCACGAGCAAGCGCAACTATCTTTCACATTCCCCTATCTTTCAATGAATAGCGTAATGAAATTGGTCAAAGACACTGGCGTCAACATCATAAGCCAAATCTTCGACAACGACTGCTATATGACTATCGAAACCAATGCCGACGATGTGCCTCCATTCCGCAACCGACTTGTCGACATCGATGGCGTTAATATCGAACAATAACACACACTTTTCTTCCCTACAAAATTTCTATAATTTCTTCTAATTTATCCACCACGGCATCGGCCGCTGGCACTTTTGTTCTGTCAAAGCTCTTTAAATTAAAGAGAATAGTGCGCCAACCGGCATTTTTCGCACCTTCCACATCGGCATCATAATTATCGCCTATCATTACGGTAGATTCTGGCTCAGCGCCTGTTCGCTCAAGTGCATAGTCAAATATTCCTCGCAATGGCTTTGTTATCCCGCAGTCATCACTCAGCACCAAATGGTGTATATAACCTTCAATTTTTGAGCTTCTCAATTTTCGAAGTTGCACTTCTTGAAAACCATTACTCAAGATATTCACATCATATTTTTTCACAAGATACTCAAGCAATTCGAGCGCTCCGGGCATCAATTTATCAAGCGATGACAGATAATACAGATATTCATCATCGACAGCCTTTGCCAGTTCCTCAAGATTACCTTGCGCGCCTATCTTTTCCAATGTATAACGATAACGCTCTGTAACCAGATAATCTTTCTCTATTTTACCATAATGATACAAATCCCACAATTCAAGATTTTTCGCTGCGTAGATATCGCGAAATCGCTCATATTCAGGTTCATACTTCGACAACTCAAATTTATCATACACATATCGAAGTGCTACCTTACTATTTTCGCTAAACCACCATATTGTATCGTCAAGGTCTACAAATACTGTCTTTATATTATCCCAATTCATATAATTCTCATTTATTACGCAAATGTAAGCAAAACTTTCAACAACCTCAAATCAAAAAGCCTCCACTCACACCATTTTTTACCCAACTTTTACAATCATCAATTGTTATATTTTCGGATTCAACTTTTTAAGCTATGAAATACATCTATCACTTTTTATTCCCCACTAATTTATCAAGCAATGGCCGCTCTGCATTTCTTCTTTCCTTAAGACTGCTTTTCGGTATTATGTTCATGTGGCATGGCGTTATCAAATGGGCCAACTTCAGCACTCTTGCTTCAACATTCCCCGACCCTTTCAATATCGGTCCTCAATTCTCACTCCTTTTAGCAATTTTTGCCGAACTGTTCTGCTCAATATTTTTCATTTTTGGATTTCTCTACCGACTCGTTTTACTACCCATGATTTTCACTATGGCTATCGCATTTTTCGTCTTTCACGATGGGAGCATCGATCAAGGTGGCGAATTAGCTTTCATCTACCTCATCATGTTTGCCATTCTTTATATAGTAGGACCTGGACGATTTTCTTTCGACCATATTATTCTCTCTCAATACAAGCAAAACCACTACATGCTATCTCACTTATAAATATATCGCATTTTTACCTAAAATAGGGCAAAATCTACCGCTTAGTTATTTTTTCTACGCGGTATTTTTGTTTTTTCACCACTTTTCGACAAAAAACGCACTTTCACATCAAAAAAATTGAGCTAATGCGTTCATATTTCAAAAATTATTCCGATATTTGCACAACTATTTGCAAAAAATCAACAATTACTTGTTTTTAAGCAAATTTTAAATGTGTTTTTAACACAAAAACAATTCTAAAATACATATATATTAAAAAATAACATTAAAGTTTTAAACTAAAATGACTAAAGCAGATATCGTAAACGAAATTTCAAAGTCTACTGGCATCGACAAGTCTTCTGTCCTTACTACAGTAGAAAAGTTTATGGAAATTGTTAAGGACTCTCTTGCTAACAACGAAGATGTTTTCTTGAGAGGTTTCGGTAGCTTCATTGTGAAGACTCGTTCACAAAAGACAGCTCGCAACATTTCTAAGGGCACTACTATCATCATCCCTGAACACAACATCCCTGCGTTCAAGCCAGCTAAGGTGTTCATGGAACAAGTAAAGCAAAACGAAAAATAAGAAACAAACTAAATATATTTATTAATCTTTTTAAACTTAGTTAATTATGCCAAACGGAAAGAAACATAAGAGACACAAGATGGCTACGCACAAGCGCAAAAAGAGACTTAGAAAGAACAGACATAAGAAGAAATAATTTTCTTCTCATTACTTTCTAAATTAAAGTCATATCAAGAACAAACCTAATGTGTGCTTAACATATCGTCTTCACATCATTATGTTTGTTCTTTGTGCTTTTATGATAGCCATAAGAGTATGGCTATTTAAAGACCCCTCAAGGGCATTACATTTTTAATTTATTTACTTCTAAAATGAGAAGCGAACTCGTAGTTAACGTACAGCCCAACGAGATTCTAACGGCTCTGCTCGAGGACACTCGACTTGTGTCGTTACAAAAAGAAACTCGTGATGCAACCTATGCAGTGGGCAACCTTTACCTCGCTAAAGTGAAAAAGTTAATGCCGGGACTCAACGCAGCATTTGTGAATGTTGGATACGAAAAGGATGCTTTCTTGCATTACCTCGACTTAGGTGCACACTTCCTATCCTATTCACAATGCGTAAAAAACTCTCTTGAAGACAAACGAAATGTTCCTAACATCAGCAAACTCAAACTGCAAAACGACATCGACAAGCACGGTTCAATCACCGACTTGCTCACCTGTGGTCAAGAGTTGATTGTACAAATTGCTAAGGAACCTATTTCTTCAAAAGGTCCGCGTCTCACTACTGAAATTTCATTCACTGGACGACTACTCGTACTCATTCCGTTCAGCGACAAGATTTCAGTTTCGCAAAAAATTCGCTCTTCCGAAGAGCGATCTCGATTGAGACAACTTATTGAGAGCATTCGCCCTAAAAACTTTGGAGTAATCATCCGCACTTCGGCCGAAGGTAAGCGTGTCGCTGAGTTAAACACTGAACTCAAGACACTCGTTAAATGCTGGGAAGACAGTATCGCTAAAGCTCAGAAAGCTACAGCACCTTCACTACTCTACGAAGAAGAAAGCCGCGCAGTTAATGTCATTCGCGACATTTTCAGCCCCTCATTTGAGAACATCTATGTGAACGACGAAGAGGTGTATCAACAAATTCACAACTATGTGAACCTCATTGCTCCCGACAAGAAAGATGTCGTGAAACTTTACACTAAAGAAACACCTATCTTCGATCACTTCTGCATCACTAAGCAGATTAAGACTTCTTTTGGACGAACAGTTTCATTCAAATCGGGTGCCTACATCATTATCGAAAGCACCGAAGCATTACATGTTATCGATGTAAACTCAGGAAACCGTTCCAAAAGCTCGTCAAACCAAGAAAGCAACGCGCTTGATGTAAATTTGCGCGCTGCCGATGAGATAGCACGACAGCTTCGCCTAAGAGATATGGGCGGCATCATTGTTATCGATTTTATTGACATGGCACAAGCCGAGCACCGACAAGCACTCTACGACCACATGAAAGAGGTCATGCAAAGCGATCGCGCTCGACACAACATCTTGCCACTGAGCAAGTTTGGACTCATGCAAATCACCCGACAAAGAGTGCGACCTGCGCTCGACATCGAAACTTTCGAGTCTTGTCCATCATGCGGGGGTAAAGGAGAAGTCCAACCATCGTTACTTTTCACCGATGTGCTAAAAGACAAAATCGACTATCTCGTACATTCGCTTAAGGCAAAGAAATTCGCGATGTATGTACATCCGTTCGTAGATGCGTTTCTCAAAAAAGGTATCATCTCAGAATACCTTAAATGGAGATTTGAATACGGCTTCAAATTCAAGATTCTGCCCGACCAGTCATTGGCGCATCTCCAATATCGCGTAATCGATAGCGATGGAAAAGAGATTGACCTCAAGGAAGAAAAAGACTCTAACAGCTCAAACTCAAAAAAAGAATCACGTTCTAAGGCGCAAAACGACGAAGATTAGAACGATAACACAGTTTTTCTTCTTTACATTATCAAAAAGGCTGCAAACCTCAATCGGTTTACAGCCTTTTTTTATTATTCATCTGTCATTAACCTAAATCGTTCATTATCCCACACCATCAACGAATCACCTTCTGCAGCATACACCAAAAATCCTCCCAACTCATCATTTCCTTCAAGGAAGGCCTTACTTCGATTCAATCCCATCACCATGCAAGCTGTAGCATAAGCATCTGCAACCATACAATTCTTTGCCACTATCGTTACACTAAGCAAATCGCTATCTTCGGGATAACCAGTTCGTGGATTCATTGTATGCACCACCTTCTTACCATCTATCATCTTAAAATTTCGATAGTTTCCCGATGTTGCCACTGCCCCACTCGACATTCTTAAAATCACAAGTCCCTCATTAGCCTTTCTATTATCAGTGAGCATCTCATTATATCGTTCAGTAGGCGAATCCACCGACACATTCCATTCACTTCCATTCGGATTTTGTCCGTTAAGCACTATTTCTCCGCCCACTTCCACAAGATAGTTATTCACGCCATTTCGCTCAAGCATTCTACCCACCTCGTCGCAAGCATAGCCTTTAGCAATAGCACTAAAATCAAATGATGTTCGTGAATCTTCTTTTTGTATTTCATTATCTACTGTAAGTGTAGTCTTATTCAACCCCACAAATGCACGAATACTATCCACTTCACTTCGCTTGGGCATCGTTCCGGTCTTCTCCACAAATCCCCACAATTTCATCAGTGGCGACACGGTTGGGTCAAATGCACCTTCAGTGTCTTTATTCACCTTTTCCGAGCATCTATATAATGCCACAAACATGCTATCTACTTCGGTACATTCATTATTATTAATCTTCGCAACAAGCGAATTCTTATTGAACATCGAAGCGCAATTATTCACCGCATCAAACACTGCTTTTATCGAGTCGTCAAACAATTTCTCACTTTGATATGTTATATGATATTGGGTAGTCCACACCATTCCACTACTTTTTTGATATGGTATTGAACTTTCTCCACCATAATATTTATTATAATACCACACTCCCCACAGCAGGAATATTATAAGAGAAATTATCGCATATTTTTTGTTTTTAATTACTTCCATAAATAAATAATTAACTAACGACAACAAAGTTAGATTTTTTCCGTATATTTGTCAAATAGATAACATTAAAATAATACACTTATGAAAAAAGCATTTGTATTCCTTGCTAATGGTTTTGAAGAAATTGAAGCATTAGCTACAGTTGACATACTACGCAGAGCTGGCATCACAACCACTACTGTATCTATCACTTCTTCACTACAAGTTACTGGAGCTCATGGTGTAGAAGTTAAAGCGGACACCATTTTCTCCGACAACAAGTATTCAAAGAATGACTGGCTAATCACTCCTGGTGGTATGCCTGGAGCATCTAACCTTGCTGCTTGCGAGTCACTCACTACACTACTTAAGGAGCATCACGCACAAGGTGGAAACATTGCTGCCATTTGCGCTTCTCCTGCTGTCGTACTTTCACCTCTTGGCATCCTTGAGGGCAAAGAAGCTACTTGCTACCCTGGTTTTGAAAATGAAATGAACTGTGGCCGTATTGTCAACAAGCCTGTAATTGTCGATGGCAATGTAATCACTTCTAACGGACCTGGCAACACCATTCCTTTTGCTCTCGAAATCGTTGTCAATGCAATTAGCTTAGAAAAATCTCGCGAAGTTGCCTCTGGCATGCTCATCTACCGCAGCCAAGAAGGATTGGCTTTCTAAGCACAAGGCTTCAAACCTATATAAAAAACAAATCTGCATCACCATCAGGTTTTGCAGCTTTATTTTCTTGTTATATCGTCATCATTTATCGACCGCTATTCACGATACGATCCTTGATTGATTCATTGAACATCTTTTGAGCAAGAAGCTCTTCAAGTGTCATGTGCATACGATATCTCCAATAATGGAATGGATTAGCAGGAACATTAATTTGTTCTTCTTGTGGATTTTCGCGACGCAAATCTCCACTCACCGACAACCAATCTTGCAATGGAAGGATTGTCAAAATAGCAGGCGAATTCAAGTGATCGCACACTATCTTATCACAGATCCAAGGTTCAGCAAATTGTGGTGCTTCACCCCATTGTTGCAATACATTATTGTAGAAATGTTGAGTCTTTTCGCGATCTTCTTCCCACCATGCTCTAATACCACTCATATCGTGAGTAGATGTAGTACATACACACATATATGGATATGCATAAGGATTACCAAATTCTTGTTTTGGATCCTTTGGCATTCGTTGAATTTCAAGCGACAATATCTTTTCACCACTCATCACCGATGCAACACAATCAGGGATCATACCCAAATCTTCACCACACACAAGCATATCAGTTGCATTAATCAATGGTGGCAACTTCCACATAGCCTTGCCATACCAGAAATCATTGTGTCTGTGATAGAAGAAGTCGTTATACAAACGATCGAAGCACCAACGCTCATAGTCGCTCAACGACTTATATACATAAGTTGATTGTGCCGCAATGCGTGGGTGATAATGTCCCTTCTTTTCTGCATCTTCAATGAACAATACATCATCAATCAAGCTATATAGGCCTTCTTTGATTTTTTCATTCTTTTCGTTGGCTGGTTGAGCTGCAAAATATGCTTCAAGCTTGCGTTGTGTGTTAGCAAATTCTTTCAAGCAATAACGACCATCATTCAATGGTTCCATAAACACAGCCTTAACCTCTTCGGTATATTCGCCAAAGAATTCACCAAGGAAATATTCTCTGATATATGGCTTAGTTTGCACTTCGTGATTAATCCAGAAGTCATAGCTATTACGCATTTCTTCAGCACTGAATGGCATAGCAGGATTAAATGCACCAAGCAATCCATGAACAGCATCCATTGGAATTTGCCATATACGGAAGAAGCCAAGAATATGGTCAATTCGATATGCATCGAAATATTCTGCCATCTTACGGAAACGATTCTTCCACCAAGCAAAACCATCTTTGCTCATTTCTTCCCAGTTATAAGTTGGGAAGCCCCAGTTTTGACCGAGAACAGAGAAATCATCTGGTGGAGCACCCGCTTGACAATCCATATAGAACAAATGTGGATACATCCAAGCATCAACACTTGCGCGTGCAATACCAATTGGAATATCACCCTTAAGCACCACACCATTTTCGTGTGCGTAATTGCGCACTTCTCTTAGTTGCTTATCAAGATGATATTGCAAGAAATATGTAAAATTGATTTCATCTACATTTTCAGCGCACACTTTTTCTACCACTGCTTCGCTATACTTAGCATATTCGCCCCAGTTTTCAAATTCTGGAGTTTCATACTTATCGCGAAGAACGCAGAATGCTGCATAAGGCTTCAACCAATATTCATTCTTCTTAAAGAATGTGCGGAAAAGCACCGACTTCAATGTCTTAGCGCCCAATTCAGCATAGATATCGCGTAGATATGCTATCTTTTCGTTATTTGCGCGTTCATAATCCACTGCATCAAGTGCATTAAGTTCGGCTGCTACAGCCTTGTAATGAGCCACCTTCTTTTCATCGCTCAATACACCCACCTTATCAGGACGCAAATACATTGGGTGCAATGCAAATGTTGAATTTGCCTTGTATGGGTATGAATCCACCCAAGTGTGAGTCATTGTAGTGTCATTGATTGGCAACAATTGGATAATTCTTTGTCCAGTTTCTTTTGCCCAATCCACCATCTTCATCAAGTCATAGAAATCGCCCACACCGAAGTCTTCTTCACTACGAAGTGAGAATACTGGTATTGCTGTTCCCGCGCCCTTCCATGCTCCTTGTGGGTCGTTAAACATCATTCCTGATATTTCCACCACAGTATCAGCTGGCACATTCATCAAGAATTGGCGATTATCGCTATATTCCCATGCTACAACTTCTTTCTTAGCTCCCTTCTTCAAGATTAGGAACTTATAATTAAATGGTGTCTTTACATCTTCTTTATCAAGTGCAATTTCCCATTCTGGGAAGTTGCTACTATTTAGCACCAAAGCTTTCTTTGGATTCCATTCACCAAGAGCCTTGCTATCACCCGAGATTGCAAGCACTTCGTCGCTCTTCACTACAGGCGCAAACACCTTTAGCACCACTCCACCTGCCGATGGACGCTGTGGTTCTTTATCGCGCTTGCGAGAGAAGATACCTTCAGTAAATGCCGACGAGAAAAATGCCTTATTTTCTGGTTGATCATTCCAATGGTCGTAAAGTTCATATACACTTACGCCTTTACCGCCTACAAACTCATGAGGTTTTCCCCATTCATAGCGTATAGCGCCATTATCATTTTTTACTAAATAGGAGTAACAAAGATTTGATGAATCATTAGGTACTTCCACATCCAAAGTCCACATTCCGTATGGTTTTGGATCCATCTTGACAGCTTTCGCAACATCACTGTCACCCAATTCTTTACAATTACCCACTACATATAGCGATTCGCCCCATTGAGTGCAGTAATTTATATTAAACTTAATTTTCATAAAATGTTTTAAGTATTGAATACTATAGGTTATCTTATTATTTGGCTAAATTAATAATTAATTGGTGATTAATAAAATAAAAGGCGGAATAAATCATCATTCCGCCTCAAAAAAATTAATTATTTTCAATTAACCACACTTAGAAGTTCCACATGCTGTACAAATCAAACAACCTTCTTGATAGATTAGTGTTTCTTGACCACAATTTGGACAAGTTTGTCCACTTGCCTTCATTCCGTTTGGTAAATACTTCTTCAATGCGCGTTCCACACCCATCTTCCAAGTATTAATTGACTTGCTATCCAATTCAAGACTACCCACAAGCTTTAGAACTTGGTCGATTGGCATTCCGTAACGAAGCACACCCGAAATCAGCTTAGCATAGTTCCAGAATTCTGGGTTAAACTTATCCGAAAGACCTTCGATTGTTGTCTTATAGCCACGCTTGTTGATAAATTGGAAGTCATAGCGCTTATTGCCTTGTTCGTCGAATGCCTTGATAATCTTTCCCTTATTCACCGATTTTGGACAGAAGATACCTTCTTCATCATCAGCAAGACCTGTAAAGATTTCATAAGGACGACCATCAATCAAACCTACGAAAGCAATCCATTTTTCTTTGTTATTTTGGAAACGAACAACATCTGCTTCAAGTTCGATAGGACGCTTCAAGATATGTTCTTCGTTTGCCATATAGTGATTACACTTTGGCTCTTCTTTCTTTGTTGACACAAGGACACCTGCACGAGAACCGTCACGATATACTGTACATCCCTTACAGCCCGACTTCCATGCCTCAACATACAAATCATTCACAAGACTTTCGCTCACATCGGATGGCAAGTTGATAGTTACACTAATTGAGTGGTCAACCCACTTTTGCACTCTACCTTGCATTCTCACCTTAGCAAGCCAGTCAACATCATTTGATGTAGCCTTGTAATAAGGTGATTTTGCCAATATTTCGTCAAGTTCTTCTTGTGTGTAATCTTTCTTCACTTCGATACCATTCACCTTCATCCAAGTTGTAAACTTAGGGTGATATACGATATATTCTTCGAAGCTATCGCCCGATTCGTCAGTAAAGTCGACACGCACATCAGGATCGTTAGGATTAATCTTGCGACGACGCTTGTACACTGGCAAGAACACAGGTTCGATACCCGATGTAGTTTGTGTCATAAGACTTGTTGTTCCTGTTGGTGCGATTGTCAAACAAGCAATATTTCTACGACCATACTTCAACATTTCTTCATACACTTCAGGAGCTGCTTCTCTGATACGAGCGATGAATGGATTATTCTTTTCGCGTTCTGCATCAAACACTTCGAATGCGCCGCGTTCCTTAGCAAGATTTACCGATGAGCCATAAGCTGCCACAGCAAGTGTCTTGTGAATATTTTCTGAGAATGCAGTAGCTTCTTCTGTACCATAAGTCAAGCCCATTGCTGCAATCATATCACCTTCGGCTGTTGTTCCCACGCCTGTACGACGACCCTTCAATGTCTTTGTACGAATCTTTTCCCACAAGAAACGCTCAGTCTTCTTCACTTCTTCAGTTTCTGGGTCAGTTTCAATCTTAGCGATAATCTTATCGATCTTTTCCATTTCAAGGTCGATAATATCGTCCATGATTCGTTGTGCTACTGCCACATGGCTCTTGAACATGTCATAATTGAAGTATGCATCTTTTGTGAATGGATTCACAACATATGAATACAAGTTAATAGCAAGCAATCTACAGCTATCATATGGACACAATGGAATTTCACCACATGGATTAGTTGAAATAGTCTTAAATCCTAAGTCAGCATAACAATCAGGCACCGATTCGCGAGTGATTGTATCCCAGAACAACACACCTGGCTCAGCACTCTTCCATGCATTGTGAATAATCTTACCCCACAATGCGGCAGCGTCCACTTCTTTCTTATACTTTGGATTTTCTGCATCAATAGGATATTGTTGCACATATTGTTGACCATTCACGGCTGCATTCATGAAATCGTCGTCAATTCTCACCGACACATTTGCGCCAGTGATCTTGCCTTCGCTCATCTTTGCATCGATGAATGCTTCCGAATCTGGGTGCTTTATACTTACACTCAACATCAACGCACCACGACGACCATCTTGAGCCACTTCGCGTGTTGAATTTGAGAAACGTTCCATAAATGGGACAAGACCTGTTGAGGTCAACGCCGAATTCTTAACTGGCGAACCCTTTGGACGAATGTGCGACAAATCGTGTCCCACACCACCACGACGCTTCATCAATTGCACTTGTTCTTCGTCAATCTTAATAATACCACCATAAGAGTCTGGTGCTCCATCAAGTCCAATCACGAAACAATTTGACAACGAACCCACTTGAAAATCGTTACCAATACCCGACATTGGGCTACCTTGTGGCACGATATATTTAAAGTTCTTTATCAAATCAAATACCGCATCTTCACTCATTGGATTTTGGTATTTATTTTCAATTCGTGCAATCTCTCTTGCGATACGACGGTGCATATCGTCTGGTGTCAATTCATAATGATTGCCATAAGAATCCTTCAGCGCATACTTGCTCGCCCACACGCGTGCAGCAAGTTCATCGCCATCAAAATACTTTAATGTCGCTTCGAAGGCTTGTTCGTAAGTATAAGTTTTTTGTTCCATTAGTATAGTTTCCCTTTAGTTGTTTATTTATGGGTGCAAATATATAAAAGAATCAACAATTTCACACAACAATTTCAACACTATTTTTCATAAAGTTATCAACAATTTTTCCTATTTCGTTGATTATCTGCATTTTATTTTTTCAAAAACGCAAAAAAGTTTCCCAAAACTAAAATCTTTTGCAACATACCCAACAAACAAGCATAAAAAAATGGTGAGCAAGCAAAACTGCTTACTCACCAAAATATTTCAACTTTATATCATTATTTTAGTTGTTTTCTGGACGAAGACGGCGAACAACTTCACCTGTACGCCACATTTCGCTTTCACGCAATGCCTTCAATTCTTCGTTCAATTTTTCGCGATAGTCTGGTTGACTATTTGTATCAATTGAGCGTTGTGCTTCGTTACCGCAAGCTACTTCGCTATAAAGTTTTGCAAACACTGGCTTTGTTGCATCGTGGAATGGGCCCATCCAGTCAAGTGCACCGCGTTGTGCAGTTGTTGAACAGTTTGCATACATCCAGTCCATACCCTTTTCAGCAAACAATGGCATAAGTGATTGAGTAAGTTCTTCAACAGTTTCATTGAATGCTTCCGATGGAGTGTGACCATTTTCACGCAACACTTCGTATTGAGCAAGTAGAAGACCTTGAATTGCACCCATCAATGTACCGCGTTCACCTGTCAAGTCGCTATATACTTCACGCTTGAATGTTGTTTCAAACAAGTAACCTGAACCAACACCGATACCAAGAGCCAAGCAACGATCTTTTGCACGACCTGTTGCATCTTGGAAGATAGCATAACTTGAGTTCAAACCACGACCTTGTAGGAACATTGTACGCAATGATGTACCTGAACCCTTAGGAGCCACCAAAATCACATCAATATCAGCTGGAGGAACGATACCTGTTCTTTCCTTGTAAGTGATACCGAAACCATGTGAGAAGTAAAGAGCCTTACCTGGTGTCAAGTGCTTCTTCAAATCTGGCCATACTGCGATTTGCGCTGCATCCGACAATAGATATTCGATAATTGTTGCGCGTTCTGCTGCTTCTTCTATTTCAAAAAGAGTTTCTCCTGGAACCCAACCGTCAGCTACAGCCTTGTCCCAACTCTTACTATTCTTGCGTTGGCCTACAATTACATTGAAACCATTGTCGCGTAGGTTCATACTTTGACCAGGACCTTGCACGCCATAACCGATCACTGCAATTGTTTCGTCTTTTAAGATTTCTCTTGCTTTTTCCAATGGAAATTCTTCGCGGGTCATTACATTTTCTTCAACACCGCCAAAATTCATTACTGCCATAATAATTAGTTTTATAGATTAGTTAAATTTGTTTTTATCTGTTCTCAAATACAATTCTTGCTCGGCAATTTGCCTCTGGCTTACCATCTACAAGATTGTTTATTTCGAGTTTCGCATCTTGTGGAGTTTCTTCATTCACTATGATGTCATATTGTTTTCCTCCCAAGCACTCTTTTATATATGCTATTTCAAAACGCTTCACTCTATATTCTTCATAATGTTCCAAATCCCACTGATTGAGCAACGACTCTACATAACGCACGCTATTAACATGACAATTTATATCAGTGTCGGTATATTGGAACTTATGTTGTTCTTTTCGTCCTTCCGATACTGGGCGCAAACGAGATTGTGGTTCTATTGGGCAATCTTTTTCATATATATTACTTATCACATAGCCCAAATTTGAAATATCCACCATTTCACGCTTTTCGCTATCTATCACGAGCCATATTGTGCGCGCATATCCAAGCGTTTTGCCTTCAGCATCTACAATTTCAAAGTTTCTTTGCGAGAAATATCGATTATAGCCCTCAACCCATGTACGAATTGTATAATTTTCGTTCACTCGAGGATAATCTGTCATTTCCACTGTCACTCTCGACAACACCCATGCTTGATTTAGTTCTATCAGCTTTGCATATCCCACGCCCCATATATTAGCGTGTTCTGTAGCCACTTCTATCAAGCGCGACACGAGCAGTGGCAATGGCATTTCCTTTTGTGGAGTACACTCACCTGCTGTAAGGAAAAATTCTCGTGTATAATACTTCATTATATCCATTACAAAAGCGCCTCCTTTTGTTGTTTTCTTTCTTCAATAAACATTGTTACATATTCATTGATATCCTTTGTAACTGCCACACGACCACTACGCACAAATTGGCGAATATCATGTCGCTTCAAGTCTTCAAATAAAGACTCTGTTTCTTCAGGGTGACCAGTCTTTTCAAGGATCGTATAGTCTTTCGACATTTCAAGAATACGAGCATTGTATTTTCTAATAATCTTTTCAAGATTTGGCTCTTCAATAAGCTTGCTGGTTGGCACCTTATATAAAGCAATCTCTTGATAGATAATTTCATCATCAGTATAGAAGAATGACTTCAACACACCTATACGCTTTTCTACTTGCTTCACCAACTTTTCAATAGTTTCTCTATCACTATAAGATGTAATAGTAAACTTATGTATTCCTTTTATCGACGAAGGCGACACCGAAAGACTTTCTATATTCAGTTTTCTTCGTGTATAGATGATTGATATCTGATTTAGAAGACCTACACGGTTTTCCGAGAATATCGTCACTGTATATAATTGTTTTTCTTCCATATCATTCGTCAATTTTTAGGTTGATACTTTTCTCCTGGAGCCAATATTGTGTTAAGCATTGTACTTCCAGCTGGCACCATTGGGAACACATAGCCTTCTGTTTCCACTTTCACATTTAACACATAAGCGCCATCATGACTCATCATTCTTTCGATTGCTGCATCGAGTTCTTCACGGCTATTCACCTCTTCGGCTGGGATTGAGTAAGCCTTTGCAAGTGCTACAAAATCTGGGTTCACCATTGGTGTTTGCGAATAACGCTTTTGATAGAATATATCTTGCCATTGACGAACCATTCCCAAGAAGTTATTATTAAGGATAACAATCTTCACGCCTACGCCATACTGAAGTATCACGCCAAGTTCTTCGATTGTCATCTGTATACCACCATCACCCACAAAGAAGCACACTGTGCGTTCTGGTGCACCTATCTTTGCGCCTATAGCTGCTGGCAATCCGAATCCCATTGTTCCAAGTCCGCCCGATGTAACGATACTCTTTGGAGAGGTATAATTGAAGTAGCGAGATGACATCATTTGATTTTGTCCTACGTCGGTCACAAGCACTGCATTTTCGCCTGCCGCTTCCGACACCTTATTCACCACTTCACCCATCTTCAATTCGCCTTCTTGAGGATAAACTTCCTTTTCAATCACCTTAGTGCGTTCAAGTTCCTCATCGTCGGCAAAACTTTCTAACCATTCGGTGCGCTTAGTTGCTTTCACTTTTGGAAGTAGCATTTCAAGCACTTTCTTTGCATCACCATGAATAGTTGCATCAGTTTTGACATTCTTATCGAACTCTGAGTTATCTATATCAATGTGTACTATCTTAGCTTGCTTTGCAAATTCATTCACATCGCCTGTCACACGGTCGTCAAAGCGCATACCTATTGCAATCATCACATCACAGCGATTTGTTGCCATATTAGGAGCCACATTACCATGCATTCCGAGCATACCTTTATTCAATGGGTGTGCTGATGGAATTGTTGACAAGCCTAACAATGTAGTCGACACCGGAATATCTGCCTTTTCAGCAAGTGCAACAAGTTCTTTTTCTGCTTCGGCAATCATCACACCATGACCCGACACTATCAATGGACGCTCAGCTGCATTGATAATTTCAGCAACTGTATCTACATCTTCTTCATCAACTGTTGGATATGGTATATAGCTACGAATAAACTTGCATTTTTGATAATCATCATTCCATTCCACAAGACCATTCTGAGCATTCTTTGCAAAGTCAAGCACTACTGGACCTGGACGACCTGTCGATGCGATATAAAATGCGCGCGATACAGCCCATGCTATTTCGTCGGCAGTGCGTATTTGGTGACTCCACTTTGTTACTGGTTGAGTGATACCTATAACATCGGTTTCTTGGAAAGCATCACTTCCCAACGATTCGCTCGCCACTTGACCCATTATCACAACCATTGGAGTGCTATCCATCATTGCATCACTGATACCAGTAATTGCATTGGTTGCGCCTGGACCCGAAGTAACTATCACCACACCTGTCTTACCACTCACGCGTGCATAACCTTGCGCAGCGTGTGTTGCACCTTGTTCGTGGCGCACCAAGATATGCTTTAACTTACTATCGTGATCATATAGACGGTCAAATACAGGAATAATAGCTCCACCTGGATAACCGAATATCGTATCCACGCCTTCAGCTTCTATTGCTCGAAGCATCGCTTCTGCACCTGTTATCTTTTCACTCATATATATTAGTCTTAATATTATTCTTTCTTAATTTCTTCTCTTTTTACTCACGCACGCCACCTTTGTCGGCCGATGTAACCATCGATGCGTATGCTTGCAATGCTTTCGACACCACGCGATTGCGATATTTTGGCGTAAAGGCTTCTTTACCGCGTTTTTCTTCTTCAGCACGACGAGCTGCAAGTTCTTCATCGCTCAATTTCACACTTATACTGCGTGAAGGAATGTCGATAACGATTATGTCGCCATTTTGAACAAGTCCGATACTACCACCGGCAGCTGCTTCGGGTGAAATGTGACCTATCGACAAACCTGATGTTCCTCCTGAGAAACGACCATCAGTAATCAATGCGCAAGCCTTTCCTAAGTGCTTTGATTTGATGTATGATGTTGGATAAAGCATTTCTTGCATTCCAGGACCACCCTTTGGACCTTCGTGTGTGATTACTACCACATCACCCGCTTGCACTTTATCACCCAAGATACCATCTACTGCATCATCTTGCGATTCAAACACATTTGCAGTTCCTTCAAAGTGGAATATACTTTCATCTACACCTGCTGTCTTTACCACACAACCATCTTTTGCGATATTTCCATAAAGCACTGCAATACCACCATCTTTCACATAAGCGTGTTCAAAATCACGAATACAACCCATTGCACGATCGGTATCAAGTTCTTTATAATAAGATGCTTGTGATGCAAATTTTATATTGCGTACATTGCATGGTGCGCTTAACCACAATTTCTTAACCTCTTCATCGAAGCTCTTGCCTTCGATTGCATATTTTTCGATTGCTTCGCCAAGTGTAAGGCCATCTACGCGCTTCACATTTGTATCAAGCAGTCCTTGAGCCGATAGTTGATACATGATTGACATAATACCACCGGCACGGTTCACATCTTGCACATGGTAATGTCCGTTTGGAGCCACCTTGCACAACACTGGAGTTTTGCGGCTCAATGCATCGATATCTTTCATTGTAAAATCAGCACCTGCCTCATTTGCCACTGCAAGAAGGTGAAGAACGGTATTTGTACTACCACCCATTGCAATATCAAGCGACATAGCATTTAGCATAGCTTCGCGAGTTGCGATACTGCGAGGAAGCACACTTTCATCTTCTTCATCATAGTATTTACGGCAATTTTCTACGATTTGAGCTGCTGCTTTGCTAAACAATTCACGACGATTAGCATGAGTTGACAAGATTGTACCATTTCCTGGCAAAGCAAGACCGATTGCTTCGTTCAAGCAGTTCATACTGTTTGCAGTAAACATACCCGAACAGCTACCACATGTTGGGCAACCAAATTCTTCAAGTTTTGACACTGTTTCGTCATCAACTGTTGGGTCGGCCGAATCAATCATTACATCAATCAAATCGAGTGCTCGTTTGCCAAGCCAACCTGCTTCCATAGGACCACCGCTCACAAAGATTGTTGGGATATTCAAGCGCATTGCTGCCATCATCATGCCAGGGGTAATCTTGTCGCAGTTGCTTATGCACACCATTGCATCGGCGCGATGCGCATTCACCATATATTCTACGCTGTCAGCGATCAAATCGCGAGAAGGAAGTGAATATAGCATACCTTCGTGACCCATTGCAATACCGTCATCGATTGCAATTGTATTGAATTCGGCAGCAAAACAACCTAATTTTTCAATTTCGCTTTTCACGAACTGGCCCACTTCGTGTAGATGAGTATGACCTGGCACGAATTGTGTAAACGAATTCACAACAGCAATTACTGGTTTACCCATTTGTTCTACTTTCATTCCGTTTGCACGCCATAGTGCGCGTGCTCCTGCCATGCGACGACCATTCATCGACAACGAACTTCTCAATGGTATGCTCATAATAGTTTTATTTTCAATTAAAAAAACCTTTCCATCAAATTAGGAGGAAAGGCTTATATACATTTTTATAAAATTGTTCTCAGGTTTAGTAAACTTTATAAATCCTCCTATTATTTTTATTATCCAATAATGACCACGACGACATTCACCAATGCCACCAGCACCACATTCAGAATATTAATAATATGAGTATTCATAAATATCTTTGTTTTTTCATTATTATACTGCAAAGTTAAGTTTATTTCCGTAAACACCAAAAAAATTCACAAAAAAAATTCAGTTATTTTGCATTTTATTCATTTTTCTTCCACTCATCTTGCAATTCACTTCACATTTTATGCATTCCATCCCCAAAAACTATTCACCCAGTAGCCCCATTTGCCCTATCTGCCCCACTATAGGCACTATTATCACTATAGCCACTATTCACCCACCTCTAAAAGAAGAAGCACCTTTTACGGCGCTTCTTCTACATTAATATATATATTAGTTTTTACCTTGGAGAATAATTTTTAATTATTTCGAGTATTTCAGATGGGCTATGAACCACATTCACTGCATAAGTTTCAATCAATTCTTTTTCTGGTCGGAATCCCCATGTTACTCCTATCGAATCCACACAAGCACGACGAGCTGTTTCCATATCCACTCCCGAATCGCCAATAAACACAGTTTCATCTTTTGTTACTCCTGCCTTCAACAATATATCGAACACGATTGATGGGTCTGGCTTCACTGGGACACCTTCCTGCTGACCATTTATCGACAAAAACTCAATATTTGGGAAATAATGGCGCACAATCTTTTCGGTTGCTTCTTGATATTTGTTCGATGCCACAGCCACCTTCACGCCCATAGCCACCAACGATTCAAGCAATTCTGGCAAGCCTTCGTATGGCACTGTGCGATCGCAGTTGTGCTCGTTATAGTATTCCTTGAAGATTTTCAACACTCTTGCGATTGAACTTTCGTTGCGAGCTTCTTCTGGAACAGATCTCAAAAGCAAATTTTTTACACCATTACCCACCATAAATGGATATGATGCCATATTATGTATAGGATAGCCACATTCAGCCAATGCATAATTTGACGAATGTCCTAAATCTTCAATCGTATTGACCAATGTACCATCAAGGTCAAATATTGCTAACTTTTTCATATATTCTTATCCAGTTTTTAGAACGGATAACCTACCGAGAAATGGAACGCAGCATCTCGTTTCAAATTTGGACGAATCAATGGCCACTTTTCTTGACCTTGCGCTGGGTTATGTGCCTTCATACCCACATCAAAGCGTAGCAAGAAATAGTCAAAGTCCAAACGCAATCCAAGTCCATAGGATGCGGCTATCTGTTTATAGAATTCATTAAATTTAAACACCCCTCCAGGCTGATCTTCATATTCTTTTATTGTCCATATATTACCAGCATCGATAAATGCGCCAAGTTCTATCACCCAAAATAGTTTTGCTCGATATTCCAAGTTCAAGTCTAATCGCACATCACCACATTGATATATAAAACTATTTACTGAGTTCTTTCCGTCATAGCTTCCAGGACCAAGCGTACGAACACCCCATCCACGCACACTATTTGCACCACCGGCATAGAATCGTTTCTCGAATGGCAGCACATTTGAGTTACCATAAGGTACTGCAGCACCAAAACCTACTCTAAATGCCACCGAGCTCTTAGGTGTGAAATTATGTGTCAACGAATAGTCAAAGTCAACTTTAGCATATTGTGAATAGCGAATACCAAACACTTCGTATGCGCCATCTTTCTTTTGGCTTCCTATCGCATTCGAGATACCATACAACAGGTTACCCGCAGTTTCCACCCCAGCACGCACTGTGTATACATTTTCTTGGAATGGTGATGTGAGCAAGTCTCGTTCTTTCTTATTACTATGATAGAACGAATAACCCATTCGCATTATAAAGTGGTCTTCGTAAGAATATCTCAACAACGGATTTTGTATGCTATCAAGGAAGTTTATCTTACTTTCGGGTAGATACACATAATTAATATCGAGCAGTGTTACTGTGTGACGAGTATTCTTACTACGCTCTTTCCATAAATATTTATATGCAGCACCGGCAATAATACGAGTGTATTCGGGACGCTCTTGATAATTGAATTGAGTTGACACTTCAGTTGAAGCAAGAATCTTGCGCTTAAACTTACTATTTAAGAATGGAGCCTTAAATTTCGGATAAGTGATACCCACCTCTCCCGAATATTCCGAATAGTTCTTATTTATCAAGCCACTAAAGTCGCCCGACAGGCTTTCATACGACGCTTTGAACTTAGTATCAAGCACTTCCGAACCTCCCATAATGTTTCTATGCTGATATCCGGCGCCAACTCCAAATCCTAAGTCACCTTCTGAGTTAGTTCCTTCAAGCGACAGCGACACTGTTTGCGACTTTCCTGGAGTAAGCAACACATACGCATCGAGCCACGCCTTGCCTGCTATCTCGCCTATTGGCTTAAGTTCGATATTTACAAATTTCAATATACCTAAGCGGCTCAACGCTTGATAAGTCTTTGTTACTTCGGCCGAATTATACAATTCTCCCCTATCTATGAAGCAACACTCTTTCAATGTGCGCTGATTGATGTACTTATCTTCGCCATATTTCACCAATATGCCCTTATACATCAGCGAATCTACATTACTAAAGTCTTTTATCTCATATTGTTTCGCTGGGTCATAATCAGTAATAAACACCACATTTCTCACATAGAATGGTTTGTGAGTTGTGTAAAATGGTAGATTTTTATTCTCACGAGGCTTTGTTGCCTTCATGGTCAACTCCACTCCATAACTTCCTCCTGTTGTATCGGCTACAAATGTGATATATTCTTTATCGAATGCATAATATCCATTCTCGCGCAACATCTTTGTGATTGCATCGCGTTGCTCACTCATCACATTACGGTCAAACAACATATTCTGCTTAAGTTTCGACTTAACTGTATCCGATAATATCAACTCACGCAATGTGTCGTTTGGAATGTCATAGATTATTGACTCAATATAGTGAGGCGTACCTGTGGTAACATTATATGTTACATTTACCTTTTTCTTATCGGCACGCACGGCAGTATCTACGGTTACTTTTGCCCCAAGATACCCTTTATTCACAAAATATCGTGTAATTTCTTTCTTTGACGCCTCTGTGAGTGCTTCATCAAATATCACGGGTGCTTCACCCATTTTACGAAGCCAACGATTCACTCGCTTTGTGCTATCGCTTCCCGACATGTTATATAAGCCCAATTGCAACTTCAAGCCTCCAAGCACCGAGTGGTTAGGAATTTGGCGAAGATAGTTATACAAATCCGACTCATTATACGCCTTATTATCAAGCACTTTTATATGCACATTGTCAACGAGTAGTTCACCACTACCCACATGCTTAGTAGAGCTACAGCCGGTTACCACCATAGCTACTACAGTACAGAATAGAATATATATTATATCTATCTTTTTCAACATTACATTCAGTCTTAACATGCTTCTTTACAAAAGCAGTGCAAATATACGAAAAAAACGGCTTTCTACACGAGTGTTAAGTGCATCTTAACACTTTTATTTTCAACAATGCTTTCATTCTTATAAAAATATTAAATCTGCCCTTATTTACCCAATAGCTCCCTTTTTATCTATATAATTTCTCTAATTTGTGTATCCAAACTATCGACATTCATAGATTTTATGCGCAATCAAACGAGATTTAAATATTTAGGTGAAACTCAATCTAAAAATATTAAATGGGTTACGCGACTATCCCACTTAGCTCTGTTGCTTCTCATCTTTGTGGGACCCGAGATTCCATTTACTATGAGCATGCCCTCTAAAGCCATAAGATTTGTTGCTCCAATGTGTTATATCGGTGTGTTTTACCTTAATTACAACTATCTCACCGATCGTTTTCTCTTTCACAACAAGCGCATTATGACCTACACTGCCATCAACCTCGTTTTGATTATAGCAGTAGTATCTCTATTTTACTATATATTCTACACTCAGACCAATCCCATTACGATGCCTCCTCCTAAAGGTCCATTCCCTCTACCCGAGATTCCCACCGAGGAACTTATGCGCATGCACTTCATCAGAGCATTATCTATACTTCCTCGCATTAGTGTCCAGGTGATTATGGCCATCGCATTAAGCATCACAATCAAACTTAGCGAAAATTGGATTAAGTGGCAGCGTAAAGAATCGGAAATGAAATCTCAAATCCAAGAGAATGAACTCAAGAACTTAAAGAATCAGTTCAACCCTTATTTCTTGTTCAATACTCTCAACAATATTTATGCTCTTATACCCATTAGCCAAGATAAGGCGCAGAAATCGGTTCACGAATTGAGCCAACTTCTTCGTCACACTCTCTACAACAACGAGGAGCGTGAGGTACCGCTCGAAAAAGAGCTACATTTCATCAATAATTACATCTCATTGATGCGACTTCGCCTCAACAATCTTGTTACGCTCAATGTCGACATCAACGAACAATTAGGCGCTGGCAAACTCATTGCACCTATGCTTTTCATATCGCTCATTGAGAATGCGTTCAAACATGGCGTAAGTAGCGACAAAAAATCATTCATCGACATTTCAATACGCGTCGACAAAAATTCGGTTTTATGTCGCGTAGAAAACAGCTATTTCCCTAAGAGTAACAAAGATAAGAGTGGTAGCGGTATTGGTATCGTTAACCTCAAGCGACAACTCGACATCATATATCCCGAACGACACTCGTTCGACACTCGCATCATGTCGCTTATGAGTCTTAAAAACTTGGAAGCTATACTACCTCAAGATAGATTCATTCGAGTTCATCGTTCGTTCATCGTTCAAACTGCTAAAATCAAGGTCATCGAACGCAATCGCATCGTGTTCGGCAAGCAATACATTCCTATTTCCGACACCTACAAAGATTCGTTCAATAGCTACATTAACCAACGACTCATTTCCACAAGCAAGGAGTAATCTCAACTCTTTACGCTCTAAATAACAGCGTAAAAGACTTTCACAACAAAAAATCCTAACTCCTAATTCCTAACTCCTAATTATTTTTGCTATCTTTGCAAAATATGGGAAGAATTATAGGAATTGACTTCGGACGGAAACGAACTGGAATAGCAGTAACCGATCCTCTCAAAATCGTAGCTAATGGTCTCACTACAGAACCTTCACACACTGTGGTGGATTTCTTAGTGAAATATATCGAAAAGGAAAATGTCGAAAAAATCGTCGTTGGACTGCCTAAACAACTCAACGGGCAACCAAGCGAAAGCATGCAGTACATCACTCCTTTTCTCAATCGCCTCAAGAAAGTTCTTCCACAAATACCTGTAGTGATGTACGACGAGCGTTTCACTTCTACACTCGCACACAAAGCTATGCTCGATGGCGGAATGAAGAAAAAAGATCGCCAAAACAAAGAAATTGTGGACACTATTGCTGCCACTATCATTCTCAATGATTATCTTCAAAGCAATCAATTTTAAATCAACATGATATTACCAATTTATCTTTACGGACACCCAGTACTTAGAAAAGTATCGGAAGACATCACTCCCGAATATCCTAAATTGAAGGAAGTGATCGAAAACATGAAGGAAACAATGTACGACAGCGATGGTATCGGTATTGCTGCACCTCAAGTAGGTCTAAACATCCGACTCATTTGCATCGATGTTGATGTACTTAAAGACTCTTTCCCTGAACTTGAAGGAAAACAATTCACTCTTATCAATCCTAAAATCGAAGTTATCGAAGATGGTAAGAAAACCAATCGCGAAGAAGGTTGCTTGAGCCTTCCTGGTATTCACGAATCTGTGCCTCGCACCGAAAAAATCAAAGCCACTTGGCTCGACGAGAACTTCGAACCTCATGAAGAAATCATCGAAGGCTATCTTGCGCGTGTATTCCTTCACGAATACGACCACTTGGAAGGACGCGTTTTCATCGACCACATTTCGGCTATTCGCAAGCAATTAATCCGTAGCAAATTGCGTAATATCGTCGACGGTAAGGTGCGTTGCGGATATCGCACTCGCGCTTTCAGCATCAAGAAATAATAGTTATCAACCCTATACTCTAATTTTATAAGCAATATGGCTGACGACAAAAAAGTAATATTCTCAATGGTGGGTGTGAGCAAAATCTACCCTCCACAAAAACAAGTTCTTAAGAACATTTACCTTTCTTTCTTCTATGGAGCTAAGATTGGTATCATCGGTCTTAACGGTTCGGGTAAGTCTACCCTTCTTAAGATCATTGCTGGTATCGACAAGCAATATCAAGGCGAAGTGGTTTTCTCTCCTGGCTACTCAGTAGGTTACTTCGAACAAGAACCTAAACTTGATCCTGAAAAGACTGTAAAAGAAATCGTGCAAGAAGGTATGCAACCTACTCTCGACCTACTTGCTGAATTTGACAAGGTAAACGAAAGTTTCGGCGACCCTGATGTACTTGAAGATCCTGATAAGATGGACAAGCTCATCGCTCGTCAAGCCGAACTTCAAGATAAGCTCGATGCTGTTGATGCTTGGAACATCGATAACAAACTTGAACGCGCTATGGACGCTCTTCGTTGTCCTCCTGAAGACCAACTTATCGGTACTCTATCGGGTGGTGAACGCCGTCGCGTGGCTCTTTGCCGTTTGTTGCTTCAACAACCTGACATCCTTCTGCTCGACGAACCTACCAACCACCTCGATGCTGAATCTATCGATTGGCTCGAACAACACTTGCAACAATATCCTGGTACAGTAATCGCCGTAACTCACGACCGTTACTTCCTTGACCATGTTGCTGGTTGGATTCTTGAACTTGACCGTGGCGAAGGTATTCCATGGAAGGGTAACTACTCTTCTTGGCTTGACCAAAAGACTACTCGCATGGCTCAAGAAGAAAAACAAGCAAGCAAGCGTCGCAAGACTCTTGAACGCGAGCTTGAATGGGTGCGCATGGCTCCTAAAGCTCGTCAAGCTAAGGGTAAGGCTCGTCTATCTTCTTACGACCGACTTCTTAACGAAGACCAAAAGGAACGCGAAGAAAAGCTTGAAATCTTCATCCCTAACGGACCTCGTTTGGGTAACAAGGTTATCGAAGCTCAACATGTAGCTAAGGCGTTTGGTGAAAAGGTGCTATTCGACGACCTCAACTTCATGCTTCCTCCTAACGGTATCGTGGGTATCATCGGTCCTAACGGTGCTGGTAAAACTACTATGTTCCGTCTTATCATGGAACTTGAAAAGGCCGACAAGGGTACTTTCGACATTGGCGAAACTGTAAAGGTGGCTTATGTCGACCAGAACCACAAGGACTTACACCCTGAAAGTAGCGTTTACGAAGTAGTTTCTCAAGGCTGCGAAACATTCCGCATGGGTGGTAAGGACATGAATGCGCGCGCCTACCTATCTAAATTCAACTTCACTGGTGCCGATCAAGAAAAGAAGATTGGTATGCTTTCTGGTGGTGAGCGTAACCGCCTACACCTCGCTATGGCTCTTAAGGAAGAAGGTAATGTTCTTCTTCTCGACGAACCTACCAACGACATCGATGTCAACACTCTTCGTGCTCTTGAAGAAGGTCTTGAAAACTTCGCTGGTTGTGCTGTTATCATTTCGCACGACCGTTGGTTCCTTGACCGCATCTGTACTCACATTCTTGCATTCGAAGGCGACAGTAAGGTATTCTATTTCGAAGGTTCTTACTCTGACTACGAAGAAAACAAGAAAGCGCGTCTTGGCGATACTCAACCTACTCGCATTCGTTACAAGAAACTTATGGAATAATCCTAACTATACATTCCATTCATACATAAATAACGGCTTTCATCACGAGAGCCGTTATTTTTTGTCTTTAATACTTTGAAAAAACAATGTGCATTTTTCTTTCGAACACATCTTTGTCACATTTGTTCTTATTATTATACTTTTTTAACGCAATCACAACAAAAATATCACTAATTTTACAATCGTATTACAAAATCATAAAATTACTATGAACATTGGTACTAAAATTCTCATTGTAGACGACGAGCAAGAAATATGCGAAATTTTGAAATATAACCTAATGCTCGAAGGTTATGACACCGAAATTGTGTATAGTGCCGAAGAAGCTCTGAAGCTCGATTTGTCAAGCTACTCGCTATTCATTCTCGACATTATGATGGACAACATCGATGGATTTGAATTGGCGCGCAAGCTCAAGACCAATCCCGACACCGTCTACACTCCTATAATATTCTGCTCTGCTCTCAGTGGCGAGGACGAACATATCATGGGACTCAATTTAGGTGCCGACGATTATATTACTAAACCTTTCCGCACTCGCGAAGTTATTGCTCGAGTGAAAAGTGTGTTGCGCCGATCAAGAGTTACCAAAGAACTCTCTAAGCGCCTTCAACAAACCCCTTCCACTCCTAAACCTGCAGCTATCCCTACCGAAACAAAAGTTGAAACACCACAACTTGTGCAACAAAGCACTTCTTCATATAGCTACAACGAACTTCGCATTGATGAAAACACCAAACAGTGCTACATCAACGACGAAGTGGTGAATCTCACTAAGACCGAATATGAAATGCTATCGTTCTTTATGACTCACCGCAACAACATATACTCACGCAAGGAAATCATTGAAAAGATTTGGGACAATGCAAATGATGTTTCAAATCGCACTATTGATACAAATATTACACGACTTCGCAAGAAACTCGGAAAATATGGAAGCTGTATTACAACACGATTAGGATATGGCTATGGATTTCAAGAGCAAAATATCGGCTAATTCACACAAAGCATTCTACGGAATAATTGTGATGTTTTGGATTGCTATTTTGGCACTCCTCATTGCTCTATGGAATAAATATTCGCATACCAATGTCAATATTGCGAAAAATCAGATAGAAATCTACAACAACTATCTTCTTTCCATCAACCCCGACGACACCGTGGCACTTAACACAGCGCCACAACTTCTGCTTGGTTGCGACAACTCTCCTATCGGACAAGTATTTCTCACCACCTACGACAGTAATGGTGAACAACTTTACTCTAATACGACATCCGATCGCAACTTCACCATTCTCTCGTTCAAGGAAGTGCAATCTATCTTCAACGGAAAGGGCAAACCGTTCAGCAACACCTATAGCGAAACCATTCACGACCCTATTCTCGACAAGAAATGCATCTTTAGTGCAACCTATTGCTCTAAACACGACCGATATATTATTTCGGAATGTACCATCAACAACAATGCATCTATTATTGGCTTCTTGAGTGAAATGTCGCTCAAGCTTATTCTGATTTTGCTCATATCGTTTGTTGCGTTAGAGTGTATCAATCTTATGCGCAAGCACACCAACAACATCAACCGACTTAGATTATTCATACTTAACCTAAGCAACAAATCCTCATTCAGTCAAGACAACAAAAATCACAACGCAAGCAATATTAACGAGCTCACCGAGGATCTTTACACCCTCTACAAAAAGCAACTTGACATCATCAAACAACACGACAAGGAACGCGAAAAGGCTATCCAGGAAGAAAAGGAAAGGCTTCACTCTAAACGCATTCTTGCCAACAATCTAAATCACGAAATAAAGACTCCTATTGGCATAATCATCGGCTACTTGGACACTCTTATCAACCACCCCGACATTGATTTGCCTACACGACTTAGTTTCCTTAAAAAATGTCTGCTAAACACTCAACGATTGCAAAACATGGTCGTTAATATTGCCGTTATCAATCGCATTGAAGACGGTAGCAACAATATAGCTCTCGAAGATGTGAACATATTCGAAATAGTTAAGCACGCCAAAGAGGATCTCAAATTCACTTTGAGCGAATATAATATGAATTTTAGAATTGAGGTTGAGGACGATATTTTTGTAAGAGCCAACGATATGCTACTTTACAATGTATTTTGTAACCTCATCAAAAACAGCTGTTTCTACTCTCGTGGTAGCGACATCGTTCTGCAAACTATATCTCTCGACAATCAATTTGTTACACTTTCTTTCCACGACAATGGTTCTGGTGTTCCACAAGATGCTATTGAGAAACTTTTCAATCGCTTCTATCGCTTAGAAAAAGACAAAAATACGAAAAGTGGCACTGGATTAGGACTACCTATCGTTAAAGAATCAATCAAACTATGTGGGGGTACAATTTCGGCCGAAAACCGTCCTGAAGGTGGACTAAAATTCACAATAACCCTACCATTAGCGTAATTTACTTTCCTGCGTATTCGCTTCCTTGACGAGTTGATGTCACTCGAATGCGATTCATCAGCAGATTGGTGAATTCATAGTTTTTCAAGCCCCATTTAGGCGAAATGAGCAGCTCGGCAGGCGACTGCGACACGAAGCGTTCCACTGCAATTTCGGGCGACAAACGACGCAAGAACGCCAAACACACATCAATATACTCCTCGGCACTCCATTGCATAATTGCCAACTCACCAACTTCTACTTGTTGAGCCATTCGTGTGCCTCTTATCAGTTGCAACTGATGAAGTTTCACAGTATCAAGAGGTAGTGTTGACACAGCATCGGCTGTAGCAAGTATGTCGTCAATAGTTTCGCCTGGCAAACCAATAATCAAATGAATTCCGCACAAAATATTATGTGCTTTAGTTCGATTCACTGCATCTACTGCATCTTCCCAAGTGTGTCCTCGATTTATTATCTCAAGAGTAGCATTCTTCGATGTCTCTACACCATATTCCACAAGGACAAATACTTTCTTGCTCAATTCCTCTAAATACTCGAGCAACTCATCGGGCATACAATCGGGACGAGTGCCTATCACAAGCCCCACCACATCGTCAACTGCAAGCGCCTCCTCATATAGTGCCTTCAATTTTTGCAGCTCACCATAAGTATTGGTATAAGCCTGAAAATAGGCAAGATACTTCATTTGAGGATACTTTCGCGCAAAAAATTGCTTACCCTGTTCGAGTTGTTCGCTCACACTCATCACAGGGCGACAATAATCGGGATTGAAAGTTTGATTATTGCAATAGGTACAACCTCCCTTGCCCTTGCTACCATCACGGTTAGGACAAGTAAATCCTGCATTTATCGAAATTTTCTGCACTTTACCTTGAAAGTGCTTCGATAGGAATTCAGCAAAGTCGGAATATCCTTTTTCGATGCTCACAGTTTGGTTGTTTTATTTAGTAAATAGTTATCCAGAATCACGATAGCTGCCATTGCTTCCACAATAGGCACTGCACGAGGCAACACACATGGGTCATGACGACCTTTGGCATGTAGAGTGATATTTTCGCCTTGTGCATTTATTGTTTCAACATCACGAAGCAATGTCGCAACTGGTTTGAATGCCACTCGGAAATATATATCTTCGCCATTCGAAATACCGCCTTGTATTCCTCCAGAATAGTTTGTCTTTGTCGACACATTTCCATCACAACACACAAATGCGTCGTTCACTTCACTACCTCGTTTTATAGCAAAATCAAAGCCAAGACCATATTCAAAACCCTTCACTGCATTTATGCTCAACATAGCGGCTCCAAGTTCGGCATGTAGCTTGCCAAACACAGGTTCGCCAAGCCCAGCAGGTACACCCTTAACCACACAAGTTATCACGCCACCTATAGTGTCGCCATCGGCTTTCACTTCCGATATAAGGTTAATCATCTGCTGTGCCTTTTCACTATCGGGACAACGCACGATATTTGTTTCTATGTTAGCTTTATCATATAATCTATAATCTTTTTCGAGTGCTATATCACCCACTTGCGATGTATAAGCATATATTTCTACGCCCAACGGCTCCAATGCTTGACGAGCAAATGCTCCTGCCACCACGCGAGCTGCAGTTTCACGAGCCGATGAGCGTCCGCCACCGCGATAATCACGCACGCCATATTTCGATGTATATGTATAGTCGGCATGCGAAGGACGAAAAGCGTCTTTAATATTGGAATAATCGCCTGAATGCTGATTGGTATTTTCGATCACAAAGCCTATCGAAGTACCTGTGGTTACCCCTTCAAACACTCCCGATAGCACTTTCACTTGATCCTTCTCGTTGCGCGCAGTAACAATCGATGATTGCCCTGGACGACGACGATCAAGTTCTTCTTGCACTCGGTCAAGGTCAATCTTCACGCCTGCTGGCATGCCATCGATTACTCCTCCAAGCGCAACACCATGTGATTCACCGAAACTTGTTAGACTAAATATATTTCCAATTCTATTTTTCATCGCTTCACTCCTCCTTGTCTTCAGTTACATTGTCGGTTAATGATGCAAGGCTTGCTCTAACATATTCCACCAATTCTTGTGGCTTAATCTTTAACTGTAATCCTCGCACTCCCGCACTCACATATATGTATTCAAAATTCTCGCACGATGAATCGAAAAATGTCGGAAAAGGCTTTTTCATTCCCACTGGTGAGCAACCTCCACGAATGTATCCCGTAGTAGGCAACAGCTCTTTCATCGGAATAAGATCGGCTTTCTTATTACCACTCACCTTAGCTGCTTTTTTTAGATTCACTTCTTCATCGCCAGGTATTACACACACGAAGAGACCTGTCTTGTCGCCTCGCAACACAAGCGTTTTGAACACTTGCTTGATGTCTTCATCGAGCTGTTCTGCTATATGAGTCGCTGCAAGATCGTTTTCATCTACCACATAAGGCACAAGTTCATATTTTATTTTTGCCTTATCGAGCAATCGTGCCACATTTGTTTTACTAATACCTGCCATTAATATCTTATGCTTTATTTCTCTACAAAATTAGTGAACTTTTTCTTTAATTTCGCTAAAACAGCCACCAAAAACATTAACTTTGCATTATTAAACTAATATATCACTACTACATGAAAGCTTTTATTACATCTTTATGCGTATTATTTGCAATTGGATATTCGCATGCACAAAAAATCCTTTACATCGGCAATAGCTACACCTACTTGAACGACACTCCTGCTATGATGGACTCTATGGCAAGAGCGCATGGTTTCAAACCCGAAATTTCTAAGTTTTCAAAGGGTGGCGCTACGATGAAATATCACATTAACAATGCCGAATGTAATGCTCTTGTAGAAAAAGGTGGTTACGACTATATTATCCTACAAAGTCAAAGTGTTCAACCTGCGTTAGTGGGTACTCCCGATGGTATGCCCATTATGGAAGAAATGATGAACATGATCAACTATGTGCGAAAACACAACCCTACTGCCAAAATCCTCCTCCAAATCACTTGGGGACGAGAACATGGCAACGATGGACTACAAAAAAAGGACTATTTCCCTAAATACCCTCACCTTTTCACAAGCTACGAATCGATGCAACAAGCGCTCGATAAGGGAACACGAGCAATGGCACACATTTTTAATGCCGACGGTGTTATCGATGTAGGTAAAGTGTGGTCATATATGCGCAACAAGCATCCCGAAATCTATCTTTACGGCAAAGATGGTTCTCACCCAGGATACAACGGCTCTTATCTTGCTACAAGCGTGATATTTACCCACATCTACAACAAGAAAGTCGATGCAAAGAAATATCATGGAAAAATCGACACCAAAATAGCTAAAACCATCAACAATGCTGTGTGGAAAAATAGATAATCCACGCACTATATAAACGAAAAACAGACTGTCAGGATTTCTCCCCTACAGTCTGTTTCTTATTTAATTGCTATTTTATCGTTCCTTAGTCGTTCATCGACAACAATAGTTCCTCGTTTGAGCGAGTTCGTTCCATACGATCTTTGATGAATTCCATTGCTTCAATCGATGTACGATCTCCCAAGAATCGGCGCATAATCCACATACGGTTAAGTGTTTCTTGATTAAGAAGCAAGTCGTCACGACGAGTACTTGAAGAAATAATATCCACAGCTGGAAATATACGCTTGTTAGACAACTTACGATCAAGTTGTAATTCCATATTACCTGTTCCCTTAAATTCTTCAAAGATTACTTCATCCATCTTCGAACCAGTTTCGATAAGGGCAGTTGCAATAATTGTCAAGCTACCACCATTTTCGATGTTACGAGCTGCTCCGAAGAATCGTTTTGGTCGTTGCAATGCATTAGCATCTACACCACCCGACAAAATTTTACCCGATGCTGGAGATACAGTATTATAAGCACGAGCAAGACGAGTGATTGAGTCAAGTAGAATCACTACATCATGACCACATTCCACCATTCTCTTTGCTTTTTCAAGCACCAAACCAGCAATCTTCACATGGCGTTCAGCTGGCTCATCAAATGTTGATGCAATAACTTCGGCATTCACACTTCTTGCCATATCGGTAACTTCTTCAGGGCGTTCATCGATAAGCAAAATCATCATATATGTCTCTGGATGATTTTCTGCTATCGCATTTGCTATATCCTTCAAAAGCACTGTCTTACCAGTCTTTGGAGGTGCCACTATCAGACCGCGTTGTCCCTTACCGATTGGTGAGAACATATCCACCACGCGAGTTGAAATATTGCAAGTCTTTCCGCTTGTCAAATCGAACTTTACATCAGGGAACAATGGCACAAGGTGTTCAAATGGGATACGGTCGCGAATGAAGTCAATTGTTCTACCATTCACGCTTTCAATGCGACTTAGTGGGAAATACTTTTCACCTTCTTTTGGTGGGCGAATAAATCCTTCCACCACATCACCTGTCTTCAAACCATTATTCTTGATTTGAGCTTGCGATACATATATATCATCAGGTGAATTCAAGTAATTATAGTCGCTTGAGCGCAAGAAGCCATATCCATCAGGCATCACTTCAAGCACACCAACACCTTTCAAGATTCCATCAAAGTTGAATGCTTCTTCTTGTAGAGCTGGTTGTTCTTGTTTCTTTTGTTCCTGTGCTTGTTGTTGCTGCTGTTGTTTTTGCTTTTTCTTCTTGTTCTTGCTTTGTTGAGGTTGCTGTGGCTGAGGTTGAGGCTCAGCTTCTGGTGCAGGCTCTTTTATGATTATTGTTGATTGTGCAGCTTTTTCGGCAGCAAGTCGTTCTGCTTCTTCGCGCTCTTCTTTGCTACGAGGCTTGAATGTTTGACGCTCAAATGTATTGAAGAACGAACCCAACGAAATTTCTGGCTTCTTAACCTCTTTTTCTACTGAAGTTTCAGCTTCTTTATGCTGTTCTGGTTCGTTTTCCGACTTAGCTTCAGCAACAGGATTTTCCTCAACCTTTTTAGGCGCTTCTTTTGCTACTTCTTGTGGTTCTGTTGCAGTTTCTTCCGCCTTTGGTTCTACATCAGCAACAGGTTGTGATGCTTCAGCAACTTCTTTTGCCTCAGATTTCTTTTTCTTATTTTTCTTTGGCTTTGCTTCGGCAACTTCCTTTGGTTCAGCTTCTACAGTTTCTTTCGACTCTGGTTCAACTTTCTCCTTTGGCTCAGCATTTTTTGCTTCTACTGGCTTTTCATTCTTAGGTTTATCGGCAGTTTTCTTGGTGCGTTTCTTCTTTTCGGAATCCTTTACGACCGTAGTCTTCGAACCCACCTCTGCTTGTTTATCAAGAATAGCATAAATCAACGACTCCTTATCCATCGAGTTAGTCTTCTTAAGTTCCAATGACTTAGCGATAGATTGAAGTTCTGATTCTTCTTTCTGATTTAAATCCTCTAATTTGTACATATAAAATTTTATGAGATTCTATTTTGTTTTGAGTTGCACTACCTCATCTATCGACATAGTTATATCATAGATATTCGTGCTCAAATTTTATTGTTGAAAATAGTAAAGCCGTTAATCACCAATCTAAGTAAACACTTTTTACTCTTGTAATTACACTACACACTGCATCGATTTCTAACACTTAGAAAATCACGCAACATTAACAGCTTTTTGAAAAAATGGAAAGTTTCTTATCTCATTACCATAAGAAACCTAATATTGAAAATCGTGACAAATTTACGACAATTTTTAATAATAACAAATAATTGCGAAAAAAGTTCGCCTCTATCACTCTTTTTAGTGCAACACAATCACTCTCTAATCGATAATTTTAGATATGATTCATCATTTACGCCTACTGCATAATGGCGCGATGCTCGTAGATTTAGCACCCATATCACTTCACCCTCACATCCTTCTTCGCTTGCCAACGCAACCACACGAGCCGAATGCTTTTGGTAAGAGGTAAATTTGTTGTCAGCAAACAAATCACTAACCAATTTCGAGCCTTTCATTCCGTATGGACTTATCCTATCTCCTTGCTTCCATCCACGCACTATCAACAATGGATTTTCCTTAAGAATATCTACATTAAGCGCTATCGTTTTTCTGCCATCGATGCCAGGAATCATCTTTTGCCCTTTAGCTTTCGTTTCGATTGATGCTACCAATTCCGAATCATCATTGCCCTGTTCAAGCAAGTCATTCACATTAAGACATTTCACATCAGCAACCTCATTTCTAATGGGATATATATCCAAGAATGAATTCTTTAGATGCGCTTCACATTTATGTGATAGGAATGTTCTCGTTTCGGTACAATCTTCGTCAAGACACTTATTAATCCTTTCAGCATCTTGAGAATTGAAGCCATAATCCTTGATTAGTTCAAAAATGGCTGTTTCTCGTCCTGCTGTTATTGAGCTTATCTGGTCAAGCACAACTCTCACCACATCATTTTGTGTTTTATCCACAGCTTTTACACGCAATTCCTCAACAGCACTCTGATAAAAGTCATTACAACCTTGTAAATTCTGCAATGTACGCATCATTCCCGCCTCATAATCGGGGAACAATTCGTTCAATGTTGGAATCAACACATTACGAATTTTGTTTCGTTTAAAATCATTTTCAAGATTTGTGCTATCCACCACATATTCTTGACCTAATTCCTTGAGATATGCTTCGATTTCTTCTCGTTTCACGCACAGCAACGGACGCACAACATATCCATTTTTTGCTCTTATGCCCGTCAATCCTTGAATACCTGTGCCTCGCAACATATTCAAGAAAAAGGTTTCCACATTATCGTCATAATGATGCGCTACAGCTATCGCTTTTGCTCCTTGCAACGCGCGTTCTTCGTCAAACCACGCATAGCGCAACTCGCGACAAGCCATTTCAGTCGACACTTTTTGCTCTTGCTCATATTTAGCCACATCAAAATGCTTCACTTTCAGCGACACACCTAATTGAGTACAAAGGTTGCGCACGAATGCCTCATCTCGATCAGATTCAGCACCGCGAAGACCAAAATTGCAATGTAATGCACAGCATTGCACACCTATCGACAATAATATGCGCAACAATGCCACTGAATCGGCTCCACCGCTCAATGCCACTATCACTGCATCATCTTTTGCACACAGATTATGCTCTTTTGCGTACTCCGCTACCTTTATTTCAATTTCACAAGCATTCATTTCTAATTACAAAGATACTCAAAATTACATTCTTCTCACCAACTAATCTTACAAATAATTGCATTTACAATAAAATTCAATTGCCATTGCACTTAATATCTCACTAAATTCTTCACTCAAAAAAGTTGAGCCTATTTGGCAATATCTTAGCCGTTTTATGGATATATTTAAACGATTTTTTGTAACTTTGTGGCATAAAAAATATAACTTGAGTATACAATGTTAGAAAAAATCGAAAAACTCACTGCTGAGATTGAATCTTTACACGCTTCCAACGCTGATGAATTGGAAGTGCTTCGTATTAAATATTTGAGCAAAAAAGGCGAAATTCCTTCTTTGTTCAACGACTTCCGAAATGTGCCTAATGAGCAAAAAAAGGAAATCGGACAAAAGCTTAATGTTCTAAAAACTTTCGCAACCGACAAAATCAACGCTCTACGCGCTGCTTTCGACGAAAAGAAGAACGATGACGACACTATCGACCTAACTCGTTCTTCGGCTCCTGCTCCTCTTGGAACACGCCACCCTATTTCTCTCGTGCGCGAAGAAATCATCAACATTTTTGCTCGACTTGGCTTCACGCTTGCCGAAGGTCCTGAAGTGGAAGATGATTGGCATGTTTTTGGTGCAATGAACTTTGCCGATGATCACCCTGCTCGTGATATGCAAGACACTTTCTTCATTCAACGCAATCCTGCCGATGTACTTCTTCGCACTCACACTTCTTCAGTGCAAAGTCGCGTGATGGAAAACTCTCAACCTCCTATCCGCATCATCTGTCCAGGACGCGTATATCGTAACGAAGCTATCTCTTATCGCGCTCACTGCTTCTTCCACCAAGTTGAAGCTTTGTATGTCGACAAGAATGTATCGTTCACCGACTTGAAGCAAGTTCTTCTTTACTTCGCTCGCGAAATGTTCGGATCTGAAACTCAAATTCGTCTTCGACCTTCTTACTTCCCATTCACCGAACCATCAGCCGAAATGGATATTTCATGTAACCTTTGTGGTGGTAAGGGTTGTGCATTCTGTAAGGGTACAGGTTGGGTTGAAATCCTTGGTTGTGGTATGGTCGATCCTAATGTTCTTGAATCTTGTGGTATCGACAGCACACAATACACAGGTTACGCTCTTGGTATGGGTATCGAGCGTATCACCAACCTCAAGTATCGTGTGAAAGACTTGCGTATGTTCTCCGAGAACGATGTACGATTCCTCGAAGAATTTGAATCAGCTCACTAATAATCATTATACCGAGGCTCTCCGATATTCGAGAGCCTCAGTTTTTACAAGAATATCGTCACATGACCATCAAAGAACGCTACAACAGTATAATTGAATATTTCAAAGAAAATATGCCATCGCCACACACCGAGTTGCACTACAGCAACCCCTATGAACTTCTTGTGGCTGTAATACTTTCGGCTCAATGTACCGACAAGCGAATAAATATGGTAACTCCTGCGCTTTTCGAAGCCTACCCTTCTCCTTACCATATGGCGAAAGCTTCGGTCGACGACATTTTCAATTACATCAAAAGCGTAACTTTTCCCAACAACAAAGCAAAATCGCTTCTCGGCATGGCAAATATGCTTGTCGATTGTTATAATGGTGAAGTGCCTTCGTCTATCGATGAACTTGTAGAAATCCCTGGTGTGGGACGCAAAACGGCTAATGTCATTCTTTCGGTTGTTTTCAATCAAGCAGCGATGGCTGTCGACACTCATGTTTTCCGTGTGTCCAATCGCATCGGACTTACCAACAACTCAAAGACTCCGCTCGAGACTGAACGCACATTAGTAAAACACATTCCCGAAGAGTTGATTGCGACTGCTCACCATTGGCTCATACTTCATGGACGATATGTGTGTACAGCTCGCAAGCCCGACTGCCTAAACTGTGGTTTGAAACCATTCTGTAAACATTTCAACCAGAAATAACAAATCACTTACCTCTATTAATCGTTGTTTTTTTATTATTTTTGCACTATAAATTAGAAATCACATATTAATGGAAATTACATTCCTACTTATAGTTGAAATTATCGGTACTTTAGCATTTGCTATTAGTGGTATACGCCTTGCTGCTCTCAAGAAATTCGACTGGTTTGGTGCCTTCATCGTGGGTCTTGTTACAGCAATTGGAGGTGGTACTATTCGCGACCTTTTCCTTAGCACAACTCCGTTCTGGATGCTTAGCTATTGGTATCTAATTGTTACAGCTATGGCACTCGGACTTGTTATCCTATTCAAACGCTATCTCGTGCGACTCGACCACACTTTCTTCATTTTCGACACCATTGGGCTTGCTCTTTTTGTGGTAATTGGCATGCAAAAGTCGCTCGATTTTGGTTTCCCTATGTGGGTAGCTATAATTATGGGTACTATTACAGGTGCTTTTGGTGGTGTACTACGCGATATTCTTATCAATGAAGAACCTCTTATCTTCCGCAAGGAAGTATATGCTACTGCATGCCTTGCTGGTGGACTAAGCTACTGGCTTATTAGCCACCTCGGAGGATCTATTGTAGTTCAACAAATTAGTTGCGCAGCTATCATCATCATCGTTAGAGTACTTTCTGTGATATACAATTGGAGTTTGCCCACACTTGGCAACGACAACAAAGACTACACTAATCAATAAAGTTATATGGCTCGAAAGATTGAATCAAGGAGAGCGCTTACTTTAGTGCTTGTTGGCATTATTGCACTTATCATTCTGCCTATCATCGACCGATTAGGTATTGGCGTCGCAAATGCTCTCACACTCACAGCTTTGTCTATTGGAGTATTCCTTTTTGATAGCCGAAAGGGAAATCTCAACAACTCGTTCCTATCATCATTGATATTCATGGCGAGTGCACTCACACTCGACAACATTTATAGCTCAATTTACTGGGCGCTACCCCTTTTCGAACAGATTTTTGGTGTTATTATCGTTGCAGGAATGTTCTTCTTCATTCCTTACATTGTGCGATGGGTACTCAAATATTTTGAAGAAAAACCGGTGACGCTTCTCTTAACTGGTCGCACCATAGCCATCATAAGTGCCATTAGTGCATTCCTTTTCATTTATCTAAAATCAGGTCACACTATCGAATTTGCTGGCTACATTATAAGCATATGCCAAGGATGGACATTCTGGTCTATTTTTGTCCTTTGCTGGATTGGTATACACTTGTACCAACTCACTCGCAACAAGCGCAACATTACTGCTAATCACAGGTTCCTTTACAATACAGTAGCCTTATATCTCCTATCACTAATCATCTATATTGGATATATTCGTGATTTCATCATCTTTACCCCAATTTAATGTATCACCACCATTGGGGATATAGAAACAACATAACACAAAAAAAGCTACGATTTCTCGTAGCTTTTTCTTTTTCAATCCTCTTTGGGAGTCAATCCCATTTCGACTGCACGGGCAAGCATAAATGCAAATGCTTCATCGTGATTATTTCCTATCTCGCCATCAAGTATGGCATTTTTGATTTTCTCTTTCAATTGTCCCACTTCGGCACAAGGAGCAAGCCCAAACACTCGCATAATCTCCAATCCATCAACTGGTGGTTGGAAATTACGAATTCGATCCTTTTCTTCTATCTCTTTCATCTTTTCACGCACCAATTGAAAATTATCGAGATAGCGCTTCACCTTTTCTTGGTTCTTCGATGTTATATCAGCCTCACATAGCATCATTAGATCTTCCACATCATCGCCCGCATCAAATATCAAACGACGCACAGCCGAATCTGTTACCGTTTCCTCAACAAGAGCTATCGGACGCATGTGAAGTTCCACGAGTTTCTGCACATACTTCATCTTTGAATCCATCGGCATCTTCATCTTCTTAAAAATGCGAGGAATCATCTTAGCTCCCACAAAATTGTGGTTATGAAATGTCCAACCGAGTTTTTCGTCATACAACTTTGTAGCTGGTTTAGCAATATCGTGCATCAATGCGCCCCAACGCAACCACACATTATTGCTTTTTTCTGCCACATTATCGAGCACTTGCAAAGTATGTTCAAAGTTATCCTTATGACCTCGACCATTCATCACCTCTACTCCACTCAACGCCACGAGTTCTGGCATGATAAATTCAAGCAGGCCACAATCTTTCAACAATTTGAATCCTCGCGATGGCTTTGCCGACTTCATAATCTTCATCAATTCATCAACAATGCGTTCACGAGTGATAATCTTTATGCGTTCCTTATTGCGCACAAGTGCTTCAAAGGTCTCGGGATAAATATCAAAACCTAATTGTGTAGCAAAACGCACTGCGCGCATCATTCTCAAAGGGTCATCCGAGAAAGTTACATCGGGATCAAGTGGTGTACGAATTATACGACGCTCTATATCGCCCATTCCATCAAATGGATCAAGCAATTTGCCATAATTTTCCTTATTCACGCATATTGCCATTGCATTTATTGTGAAATCTCTACGGCATTGATCTTCTTCGAGCGTACCATCTTCCACTATCGGATTACGGCTTTCTCTGTTATATGATTCGCGGCGTGCGCCCACAAATTCAAGTTCATATTCAGCATTCTTCACTTGAGCTGTTCCATAGGTGCGATACACTGCAAGTGATGTGCGTTTACCCATTGCCTTTGCCACCATTTCGGCCACTTCGATGCCGCTTCCTATAGTTACAAAATCAATATCTTTCGATGTGCGTTCAAGAATTATATCGCGCACATATCCGCCCACCACATAGCATTCGCGCTCCATCGAGTCGGCTACTTCGCCCACTGTACGGAACACTTTGCGTTCTAAATGCTCTTCTATTTTAGACTTTAACAAATCTGTCATCAGTTATCACTAATTACAATTCAGCAATCTCTTCAGGATAGTTAGTTACACATTCAAGTCCTGTTTCGGTTACCACATAAGTGCTTTCCACACCCACGGCACCCACTCCTGGGATTACATATTTTGGCTCAAGTGCAATTATATTTCCTGCTTCGAGCACATCGCGACTGCGTGGGGCAAGCACTGGCGATTCGTTCACCTCTATTCCCACACCATGTCCTATATATCCTGCTTGTTGCTTATGTCCCATAAAATATGCCTCAAGTCCTGCTTCCTTAGTCATCTCCATTGCGATTTCATATAAGCGACTTGCTGCCACACCAGGTTTTCCTTCTTCCATCAAACGGTGATGTATTGCCATCGACAACTCGTGAGCCTTTTTAGCTGTTTCATCGAGCTTTCCTACATAGAACACGCGTGTCATATCGGTCATATAACCATTGAAATTACCACACATATCCACCATCACTGTCATTCCTGGTTCTATCACTGTTCCGTTACAGCCCACAGGAAGTGATTCGTGCAATCCGGCTCCACCCATAGCAAAGTCATAAGGTGATGGTGCATCGGCATTATCGCCACACAACACATTACCCATGAATATCTCCATGCTCTCGCCATGAATACGGAAGATACCCAACGAACCTTGCAAGCGCAATTGGCGTTCCACCTCCACTTGCAATTCCATATCGGTCATTCCTTCACGATATATCTCGCGTATGTGTTTATAGGCTTCATCATGGCCCACACCACTTTCTTTCATCTTTTCTATTTCGTAGGCTGTCTTCACTGCTCTACAACGACGCAATATTCCACTCGCATCGCATTTTTCGCTATCGGCAAACACTTTCGACAAGCGAGTGTAATCGTTCACTGTGAGCGAATCCAACTCCAATGCTATCTTTTGTGGTTTAGCTTCGAGGAGTTCTGCTATTTGTTCAGGCTTTCTGATATATTTCACATTGTCGCCTTGCAATCCCACAGGACGCTTAACGAAATACTTCACTTCGCCTTCTTTTGTTATATATGTATAGCCGCTGAACACTCTGCCCGATGTGTAGAACAGATTAACATTACTTGTAACCAACATTGCATCACATCCCATTTCAGCAAGAAGTGCCGAAATACGGCTTATTCTCAAGTCAATTTCTTCTTTTAAATAGCTACTTATCATATTCGTTTCTTTGATTAAGTGTTATTTTCTATATCATTGTTGAGTCTTTTCTACAAACACGCCCACTCGTTCCACATTCTTCAATGTATCGCAATCAAGTCCTTGCCACACTTGCAACTTGTCAAAATCCATAGGTTTCACACCTGTTAGCACTCCCAATCGCACTTGATACATCACTCCAAATCCCGAAACGAGCCAGTTCCCATTAGCATCGGTAAGAACGCAATCCACCACTTTACGGTTCACGAGCGAATCGCCCTTCACAAAGTCGACCACCACGCTCATATTTCTGTGTTCATAGCCTTGAGAGAAGCACAATGCCACATCCACATCACACTTTGAGAGCGAATCGGCACATTGTGGCACAAACTCACATGCTTCACTCTTCACCCAGCCGTTCTCACCTATTTCCTTGAACTCACTATATGAAGAATGCTTAGGGGCACACCCCCCTAAGCATAATATCATCAAGAGTACGAAAAGTATTCCGTAGTCTTTGCGCATTCCACTATGTAGCTTTTCGCGCATTCTATTCAGTCTTTTCGTTGTTTGAACCATTGCGTTGGTCATTTCCATTGCGATTTTCACCCTTTGGACGACGATTGTTGTTATTGCGAGGACGGCGTTGTTGCATATCGCCTTCGCGTCTTCTTTCGCGATGATTTTCGCCTTCCATTTGTGGTTGGTTATTATGTTCTTCGCGCACTTCAACATTTCGTTCTGCATTGCGACGGTCACGACCTCCACGATTCTTGTTATTTTTCTTCTTTTTATTCTTATCAAATCGTGTTACACTATCTTGACCGATAATATCGCCATACATGCTGTATTCTCTTTGGCGTTCATCGCTATCGAGGTTGAGTTTGTCAGGTTTAACACCATTCTTATTCAGTGCCATCACCTCAAACACACGCTCTGCACTTAGCACCACAAGATTTGCAGCTATATTCTTATCAGTCGAATAAGTAATTTCGCGCTTGAAAATATCTGTCTTGAAATGATAGTATAGATTATCCTTAGTTTCAAGCACAACATTGCGTTCAGGCAACTGCTTCACAGCTTCCACATACGAATCTATCTCAAAATTCATACAGCACTTAAGCTTGGCACATTGACCAGCAAGTTTTTGTGGATTAAGTGAAATATCTTGATAGCGAGCTGCACTTGTTGCCACCGACACGAAATTAGACATCCAACTTGAGCAGCACAACGGACGACCACATGGACCTATACCTCCTATACGACCGGCTTCTTGACGAGCACCAATCTGCTTCATCTCGATACGCACCTTGAACACATCGGCAAGCACCTTGATTAGCTGACGGAAATCCACTCGTTCATCGGCTATATAATAGAATATCGCTTTGTTTCCATCGCCTTGATATTCCACATCACCGATTTTCATATTCAGCTTCAAGTCTTCGGCAATCTTTCGCGAACGAATCATTGTGTCCACTTCCTTTGCCTTAGCCTCTTCGTAGCGTTCCAAGTCGCTTTGCTTCGCTTTACGGAATACGCGTAATATTTCCAAATCAGGACGAAGGTTGGCGCGCTTCATTTGTAGCTTTACGAGTTTACCCACCATCGACACACGACCTACATCGTGTCCCGGGTTGGCTTCCACTGCCACCATATCTCCTATTTGTAGCGGAATGTGCGAACTATTCTTAAAGAAGCCCTTTCGTGTGTTCTTGAAGGTTACTTCCACGATTTCAAAGTCGTTGTAACCTCCAGGCACATCTGCAAGCCAGTTATAGCTATTCAACTTGCTACGAGGCTCCGAGTCATGGCTGGTGCATTGTCCGCAACACTCTTTTTTCACTTCTGAGTTATTGCTTTCCATAATCACCCATATTTATTATTTTGCGAAGCTTACGGCACGAGTTTCGCGAATCACGGTGATACGCACTTGACCTGGATAAGTCATCTCGTCTTGAATCTTCTTAGCAATTTCAGTTGACAATTGTTCTGTTTGTGCATCGTCAATCTTATCAGCACCCACGATTACGCGCAATTCGCGACCTGCTTGGATAGCATAAGTCTTGATAACGCCTGGATAAGAAAGTGCAAGTTGTTCAAGGTCGTTTAGACGCTTGATATATGCTTCCACTACTTCACGGCGTGCACCTGGACGTGCACCTGAGATAGCATCACACACTTGTACGATTGGCGCAAGCAAGCTTGTTGCTTCTTCTTCGTCGTGGTGAGCTCCGATTGCGTTACAAATATCTGGTTTTTCTTTATACTTTTCAGCAAGTTTCATACCAAGCAATGCGTGTGGCAATTCAGGTTCTTCATCAGGCACTTTACCTATATCGTGTAGCAAACCTGCACGGCGAGCCTTCTTAGGATTCAAGCCAAGTTCCGATGCCATGATTGCACACAAATTGGCTGTTTCGCGTGAGTGTTGTAGCAAGTTTTGACCATAACTTGAACGATATTTCATCTTACCCACCAAGCGAATCAATTCAGGGTGCAAACCGTGGATACCCAAGTCAATTGCTGTACGCTTACCTGTTTCGATAATTTCTTCTTCTACTTGCTTCTTCACCTTTGCCACCACTTCTTCAATGCGTGCTGGGTGAATACGACCATCGGCTACAAGTTGGTGCAATGCCAAACGAGCGATTTCGCGGCGCACTGGGTCAAAGCCTGAAAGCACGATAGCTTCTGGGGTATCATCAACGATGATTTCAATACCTGTAGCTGCTTCAAGAGCGCGAATGTTACGACCTTCACGACCGATGATGCGACCTTTAATTTCATCGCTATCGATGTGGAACACTGTTACTGCATTTTCGATAGCAGTTTCAGTTGCCACGCGTTGAATTGATTGCACTACGATGCGCTTTGCTTCCTTGTTAGCAGTCATCTTAGCTTCGTCCATGATATCATTGATATAAGATGCTGCAGCTGTCTTTGCTTCATCTTTCAACGATTCCACAAGCTTTTCCTTTGCTTCTTCAGCCGACATACCCGATACATGCTCAAGTGTTTCCATCACACTCTTTTGCATCTTATCAAGTTCAGTCTTCTTGCCTTCGATTTGGCTCAATTGATTTTCAAGATTAGCCTTCAACGCATCATTTTCGTTCTTACGGCGTTGATTTTCCGATTGTTGTTGGTTCAACTGCAATTCGCGTTGTTTCAACTTTGCTTCGGCCGACTGCACTTTCGACAATCTTTGGTTAGCTTGCTTTTCAGCTTCGCTCTTGATTGCCATTTCAGCTTCTTTAGCTTCAATAATCTTGTTTTTCTTGATAACTTCAGCCTCGAGCTTAGCTTCTTCTATGATGCTATTGGCACGAGCCTTCGATATCATACGACTTATAATTAGTGTTCCACCGATACCCAAAACCAATGTGGCTACAGCTATCAACACTACGGGTAATATACCTAATGTCATTGTATTTAAATGTTTTAAATTAATATATAAAAAAAGCACCATTCAATAGGCTTACCCTCAGGGCATTCCCATTAAAAAGTGCAGGTTTAACTCTCCATATCGATTCTCTCACAGCCACTTAGCTGATCGAGTTATATTTTCACAATCACTCCTCGCGTTTCACCTTAACAAGTAGCTCGTTAAGTTTTTCTTCAAACGACTCCAGAGCATCATTTACTTCGGCATTTCGCATCTTTGCTTCGATATAAAATCTCGCAAATTGAAATGCTATTCTCGACATAACCTCCTCCGAGGTCAATCCGTCATATCTCGTTTTCCACGCTCCCCAAAACTTATTGACAGAATCTTCAGCCATCTGGCAGATTTTTCTCTCCGAAGGCTTTATTGTCATCTTAAATTCCTTCACGCCACCCAAGTGAAGCGTAATAGTATCTTTTTCTTCTCCTGCCATCATTTACAAGTTAATTGTGAGATGCATTTGTCCACGTCCCGCACCAATTGGTTCACGATAGCTTTGCTTTCTTCGAGACGATCTTGTGATGGGACTATCGAACGAGCCAACTTCAAATAATCATTTTCTTGGCGCAACATTTGATTTTCCTTCACCAAACTTGCATTTTCGTTGCGTAGCTTCCTCACTTCTGCCTCCACTTCACCCAACTCTTCCACGAGCGCTTGGTATTTTTCCACAAGCACATCAGTCTTTCCAAGAATGCGTTGAATAGTAGAATGCAAATCAGTTGCCATCTTTTAATCCAATTTTTTACAAATGTAGCAATATTTCTCTCATTTCGCAACTTTTTCTACCACAATTTAGTTGCTTTTGCTGTTTTTGACACATTTAATAATCAAAAAGGCTTGCGATACTTATCATCGGCACTATCTTCGAGAATGCTCAAATAGCTGCTATAGCGCGATTCGCTTATATAATGGTTTTCCACAGCTGCAAGCACAGCACAACCGGGCTCATGCGTGTGAGTACAATTGTTATACTTGCAATCGGCCGAAATAGCGAATATTTCCTTAAAATAGTGTGCCACCTCTGCCTTATCGAAGTCTATCGTACCGAATCCTTTCACTCCTGGAGTATCAATCACACGACCTCCTTCGGGCAATTCAAACATTTCGGAGAATGTTGTGGTGTGCATACCAGTGTGATGCGACTCCGACACACTTCCTGTCTTCAAGTTCAAACCTGGCAACACCAGATTGATTATCGACGACTTGCCCACCCCCGAATTTCCCGACAGCAAAGTAGTTTTACCCACCAACACCGCTCTCAATTCATCAAGACCTTCGCCACTCAGCGCATTCATCTTCACCACCTTGTAACCGATAGTTTCATATAGCATCTTCACCGCTTCAAGATATTCTTTTTCATCTTCGTCGGCAAGCAAATCCACCTTGTTAATCACTATCACTGCAGGCACATTATATGCCTCAGCAGTAGCAAGAAAACGGTCAATGAATGTAGTATTAGTTACAGGTTCTTTCAGCGTTACTATCAGCAATGCTTGATCAATATTAGCTGCCAAGATTTGCGACTCTTTCGACAGATTCGACGCGCGACGAATTATATAATTTCTTCGCGTTTCAATGCTCACTATATAAGATGCGCCATCTTTAACCTCTACCACTACCTCATCGCCTACAGCCACAGGATTAGTGGTGCGAATTCCCTTCAATCGGAAATTCCCTTTTATCTTACAGTTGGCCATCGAACCATCTTCCAGCTTCACCACATACCAACTGCCCGTATTTTTAACTACAAGTCCTTTCATTGACCGCAAAGATACAAAATAAAACCTCACAACACACAAAAAAGAGCCACAATAAACATTGCAGCTCCTCTTCTATCCATTTTCATGTCCTCACATCACCACTTTTGTCATGCGCGAGCCTTGCTTCTTAATATATACACCATTATCAGGATTTTCAACCTTCACACCCTGCAAATTATAGTATTCAATAGAGAATTCTTTTTCATCAATAGTTAAATTTTCTATTCCACTAAATTCCTTACCATAAATATTCCAAAAATCCCTCCAGCCATAAGCCGTTTGATACAACGACACACTTTCAGTTGGAACATATAAAGGACAGGCTTCTACTTTTATACCATAAAAGGCTTTTTCACCACATTGCGGTGGTGTCGGATTTTGCGAAGTCATCGATCTAATATTGTAACAATCATAAAATGCATAATCACCTATTTTCTCAACACTCTTAGGTATTACTACACTCATCAATCCTCCACATTCATAAAACAATCCCTTTGGAATATTTTTAACACCTTCCCCTATAGTTAGTTTCGTCAACGACGAGCACTCTCTAAATGCCTCTGAACCGGTATAGTTAGTCACATCATAATCTTCACAACTTACTGCATTATAAATTACTTCTTTTAAATCACGACAGCCAGCAAATGCATCATACCCTATAGACTTCACTTTTTGTGGTATAGTAACACACTCAAAACCAGAACAACCCTTAAAAGCATACGATGGTATATATTCAACATTATTACCTATTGTTAATTTCGGAACCGATGCTCCATAAAATGCATAGTCCATTGATACAACTCTCTCTGCATTAAATACAACCTCCGCCAATCCTTCACAATAAGCAAACGCACGCTTCCCTATTTCTGTGATTTTATTATATAATGTTACATTCTTTAATTTTCTACAACTATAAAAAGCATAATCACCTATTTTTGTCAAATTACTGGGCATAACTATATTTGACAATACTTCACAACCTCGAAATGCATTTGACCCAATATATGTTACATTGTCTGGAAGTGACACAGTCTCCAAGTTTATACAACCACTAAAAGTTTCCATCCTCACCTCTTTCACATTTTCAGGAATAGCAATATTAACTAAACTTTTACAATTATAGAATGCACACTCCCCTATTGAAGTTACACTATTAGGTATCACAACATTGGTTAAACTTGTACAATTTTCAAATGCAGACTCTCCTATTTCAGAAGCTCCATTTAAAAAAACTACATCAGTTAAACCTGTACATCCCGAAAACACTCCATCCCCCATTGAGATTACTTTATTGGGTATTGTAATATTAGTTAAACCTATACAACCATTAAACGCACACTCCCCTATTGAAGTTACACTATTAGGTATTGTTACATTAGCTATATTTGTACAACCGTCAAATATATATCCCGGTATTTCAATAGCTCCATTTGAAAAAACGACATCAGTTAAACCTGTACATCCCGAAAACGCTCCCCCCCCCATTGAGGTTAATTTATTGGGTATTGTAATATTAGTTAAACCTACACAACCATTAAACGCACACTCCCCTATTGAAGTTACACTATTAGGTATTGTTACATTAGCTATATTTGTACAACCGTCAAACATATATCCTGGTATTTCAATAACTCCATTTGAAAAAACTACATCAGTTAAACCTGTACACTCCTTAAAGGCCCCTTTACCCATTGTAACTCTATTGGGTATAGTAATATTAGTCAAACCTCTACAATAAGAAAAAGCATAATTTCCAATTAAGGTTTCACTATTGGGTATAGTAATATTAGTCAAACCTCTACAATAAGAAAAAGCTGATTCACCTATTTTAGTTACACTTTCAGGTATAGTTACATTAGCTAAACCAACACAACAATAAAACGCATATTTTCCAATTATGGATACACTTTGGGGTATAGTAATATCCACTAAACTAGTACATCCATTAAACGCAGATTCACCTATTTCAGTTACACTATTAGATATCGTAACATCTGTCAACTCAGTACATTTCTTGAACATTTTATTCGGCACTTTTTTCACTCTTTCTCCAATCTTCACAATTGAAATAGGACTACCAGTAAATACATCATAATACTCTGCAATTGCTGGATTACCACTTTCTGGTTCTTTTATACAATTAATTGCATTAAATTCTACTTCAGTCAATTTTTCACAATTAAAAAATGCACAACCATCCACATATTCCACTTGCTCGGGAATCGTTATCTTTTTTAATTCACTACAGCCATCAAATGAATATGATTTAATTGCTATAACACTTTTCCCAAAGTCAACACTAGTTAATTTATCACAATTTGCAAATGCCTTACTCCCTATTTCTATTACAACATATTTGCAATCCACTAGTTCGATTTTATTATAAAATATTTTACCATGCACAACCGTATCTGGTATTACAACATCCCCAGCATACATATTTTCACCTTTAGAAACTACCCTTACCGTTCCCATAGTACAATCCTTCGTAGGACTTACTATCTCCTCATATCTTATTCCATCAACTTCAAATTGTTCAGATCTAATATTATTGCCAACCAATAAAAGCATTAACAATATCAAAATCTTTTTATAACATTTTTCCACTTTCATAACCATTTATTTTATATACAATACGACTTCATCCTTGTTCACGATTCATATATTTTACGCCACACGCCACCATGCATTACATAGCATTGCAACGACAGTAAATTTCCACACCACACCACATCTCCACTTTTCCATTCACCATGACAATATGATTCACCAAGACGAGGCAATTCTTCAAGGTTCGGCAATTTTTCAAGTGTACATTCTATATTATCTCCCTTATAAATAATATCACTCACAACAGTCTCAACATCTATCATTTTTTGCTGATTACCTTCAGACCATTTATACCCATTTACAGCCTCACCATCATCCATCAATAATGTAGCTCCACAAATTGGGACATTAACATAAGAATACAAACCATCTACACACCGTTCTATTCTCAACATTGCTATCTTTTTAACATTTGATGATGGTAATGTATTCAATGCAATATTTACCATACTTTTGTTTTTTTCAAAAGAAATTTCACGATCTCCTACAAGTGTTCGTCCTAAATGCCTACTTTCATCGTAAATTTCAATTATCGTATATCTTATTTGAGAGCCGTTTCTTTCATAACAATTCTTATACTTTGTGTCATCCACTTCGATTTCATAAATATTAGTGCCTTCTAAAATATCATTTTCAATGAAAGCAGATCTATTTATTCCAGTTGTAACTTTTTTACCACTAACAACACTTTGAATACTATATATATGACTAAATTCATTAAACTCATGAAAGTCTGAAGTTACATTCGTGTCATAGTAATAAGGCTCCGAGGTATGCGTCTCTTCTATCACCGTTAACAATCCCATTTTTATTCCTGTGGGTTCATATTCATTCACATCTTCATAAAAACGAGTTCTATAACAATTGGTTATAACAATATTTGCCCACCCATCTGTTACCACATCATATTCACATAATTCCGATATATTATGAGATTGTAATATATTTACTTTCATAAAATTCACAAATGTATTATTTTGAAGTGTAACACATTGTAAATAATCCGATTTGGGAAACTCTATACGCCTAATTCTTATTGTTGGATGAGAGCCTTTCCAAAAAACATTGTCACACACACTCACAGAAGACCCTCGTATATCCAGTTTTATGCCATATTCACTATGATTACCATTATATGTTATTCCTTGACATCGATTTATCATAACATCGGAATTAAGAATATTCCCTTGTATTACTCCGCCCTTACATTGATCAATTCTTAACGCCCCAATCTTATTATGATATGTTGCAACATGATTACCACAAAATCGAAGCGCATCACCCAAACCACTTAAATCAAATGCATATATCGGTTTAGGAAAATCTAACGCATAATCATAATTCTCTCCTAAGCTAAAACTATTATCATGAATATATCTATTATCCGAATAATCTATATATGTACCACTACATAATTGCGTTAACCCAAAACTGCGAACATTATCAATTTCAATTTTTCCTGCAAACAATATTCCTTTGTAGTGATGAGGTAATGGTATCACTTCATTTTGTCCTTCTCTAATAAATTTATAGATACTTTCCCAATACACTAAGTCTATTCCAGAGATTCTTGTAACCCTTGGACGCGTAGGACATTCAATAACATTATGAAAATATATAATATCGGTTACTTCAGAATCATCGTTTTTGCTTGTTTCAACCTTAATTTCATCACAAATATTCACAACTATCATATACCCAGTTTCAATACCAGCCATTTCTGCACTTATATGATTATATGGTTCTGTTGCCAATGGAAATGGAATATCTGACAATCTTATTTGAACTTCAGCATTAGACTTAGCTTTCTCTCTAACAATAGCTACAGCTTTTTGATAAGAAGATAATCCAATATAATACGGATAAAGAACAGTACCTCTTGTAGCACCTTCTATATCAGGACCAACTCCGATAAGTTGGATTCCCGATGTAACTCGAATATGATTCTTAATACAATAAATTCCTTGAGGAAGACGAACCTCTCCCATTCCTTTCAACTTTATCGCTGTATTAATTGCAATGCTATTATCAATCAAATCTATATCATTTTCTTTATTATTATCCTTTCTTCCATCTATACCTTTTTCAATATTCTCAGGTTTTATTAGTGAGCTAGTGTCCTCCATCCCAAACCACGAAGCATAAACAGTTCCCTTTATATTCCATGTCCCACATAATTCAACACCTTTAGAACACTTGAAAATTTGATAATCACCAGCAACTATATTTGTTCCTTCATCACCATAATGTATACCTGTTGATTCTATATTACTTGTATTTCCGCTTTCATCTGTTTCAGCAACACAATCGCCTCCATACACCTTTAAAATATTAGGACCATTATAACACAAAGAACCGCCCTCAAAATGAACTTCTGAGCCTAAAAATACAACCTCCACATTATCCTCAATCTCATAATCATATAAGAATACCTTATGTGATTTCAAATTTAATTCATTCATATTTCCTTCCATATATAAAAATTTAAATTATTCCATTACAAATATAAACAAATTCAGCAAAAAAACAATAAAAAAAACAAACAAAAATCTCCAAAAAGAGCCACAATAAACATTTCAGCTCCTCTTCTATCTATTTTCAAGTCCTCACATCACCACTTTTGTCTGACTCAAAACTACTTTCTCAATGTAAAGTCAAATCTCAACCCTCCATTTGGACGGTTGCTTGCTATTATGGTTCCTCCATGAAATTGGACAGCGTGTTTTACTATGGCAAGTCCAAGCCCTGTGCCTCCTTTTTGTCTTGATCGACCTTTATCCACTCGGTAGAATCGTTCAAATAGGCGTGTTAATTGTTTCTCTTCCACACCTACCCCATCATCTTCGAAGCGTATAGCACACTCCTTGTCATCGTTGGCAATAAGTGAGATATAAATATTCTTACCTTCCGAATAGGCTATTGCATTTTCTACAAGATTGCGAAATATAGAACCAATAAGCGACAGATTACCATTTATTACCACTCGTTCATTAAAGTCGGTATGCAATGTCATACGCTCCTCATCTGGCATTACCGCCAACTCTATGGCTATCTCACACAATATATCATTAACAACCACTTCCTCTTTACCAATAAGCGCACTTCCGTCTTCCATTCTGGTAATCAAAGACACATCGGTCAACAATCGTCTCAGGCGTTCATTGTTAGTATAACACCTTTCTATTAGCTCTTGCCTTTTGTCTTCACTAAGATTAATACCCGAAAGCAAAGTCTCAAGACACACTTGTATCGATGCAACTGGAGTTTTCAGTTCGTGATTTATATTATTCGTTAGCTGTCGCTTAATTCGCATCTTCTCTTGTTCTTCTCGCAAAGTTGCCTCATAAGCGATATCTCTGTCCTTAATGGTTTGCTGCCATTGAGCATAAAGTTGAATAATATGATTTGAAATCGAACCGAGTTCATCATTTGGGAATGGCACATTATCATCAAAGGCCTCTCCTTTTTTAGCTTTATCGGCAAACCTATTTAGTCGTTCAATGGTCTTCCCTATTCTTCGTGTAGCGTAATATGCTACCACACTCATCACAGAACTGATAATAATCATTATCCCCAAGAAATTCCAATCGGCCTTTAACAACTCACGAAGGGTTGATGAATAAGGTATGGCAGTTCGAATTATTGTTTCTTTTCCCTTGGTTGCCGAGTAGAAATATTCGCGTCCGTCACTCGTTGATTGTCGCCCGATGTGATATCCATGACCTTTCTTTAATGCAGCAGCAACCTCTGGACGATGGCTGTGATTATCCAGCGAGTCCACCAATATCATATTATCATAAATCACATCTCCCGAAAGTGTAATTACCGAAATACGAAGATCTTCGAATGGCTTCGCATGCGTTGCAATATACTCTTCATACGATTGATCTTCTTCCACCAATTCGAGAATATGACTATTGTACATCTGAAGCTGCGCATTCAAGAAATCCGACTTATATTGCTTTTCTCGCAGATATTGGAATCCTATAAAACACAGGATTAGAGTCAACGAGAAAGCAAGCAACATTAAAAACAGTCGCTTGTGATATGATATTTTAATCGCGGAAGCCATAACCAAATCCTGAACGAGTTACTATATACGAACCATAAGGTCCAATCTTTGATCGCAGACGGGTGATATTCACATCGATAGTACGATCAAGAACTACCACCTCGTTACTCCATATACGGCTGAGAATCTGCTCGCGAGAGCATATCTTTCCTCGATGCAAAATCAAATAAGCCAACAGTTCAAACTCCTTGCGAGCGAGTTTCACCTCATCACCATCTACAATGCAACGCTTAAATTCCAAATCAAGGTACAAACCTTCAATCTTAAGCACATTGGGTTTCTCTACGGATGTCGACGCCACCGTTTTCTGCCCCGATGTTCGTCTCAAGACACTCTTCACGCGAGCTATAACATTACGAATTGTGTATGGCTTCATAATGTAGTCATCGGCACCAATATTTAGCCCCATTACCATATCGTCTTCCGAATCACGCGCAGTGCAGAAGATTATCGGAATGTTCGCTGTTGTAACATCGGCCTTCAACATCTTTGCCATCTTGATACCACTTATCTCTCCCATCATTATATCTAGGAGTATCAACGAGTATTGCTTAATATCCAGCATAAGGGCATCTTCGGCACTTAGTGCTGTATCAACATCATATCCCTCGTTCTCGAGGTTTAGTTTCAAGACTTCACATAAAGTCTCTTCATCGTCCACTATCAATATACGCTCAGCAGCCATACATACATCTATTATTATTCTACAAAATTATAGATAAAAACCTTACTTAATACTATCCGAAATAAGATTTAATGAAAATGTAATATTTTTTCGAAAAAAAATCTGCTTTTAACAAAAGACTCATTATTTTGAAACTTTTATGAAACAAGTATTTTGTTCCTTTGCAATCGAAATTTTAATTTAATCTACATTTTATGGGTATATTGCAAATATTTACGCTGTTGGGAGCATTGGGTATGTTCCTTTACGGAATGAACCTAATGAGTTCTGGACTACAAAAAGCGGCAGGTGACAAATTGAGAGGATTTTTATCTGCCATGACATCAAATCCTTTTAAGGGTGTTATGACTGGTTTGGGTATAACATCTATTATCCAATCGTCTTCGGCTACTACTGTTATGGTAGTAAGTTTTGTTAATGCAGGACTTCTTACTCTCACACAAGCTATCGGTGTCATTATGGGTGCCAACATTGGTACAACCGTAACGGCTTGGATGGTATCATGGTTGGGATTTAAAGCCGACATTTCTATTCTTGCCGTGCCATTAATGCTATTCGGTTTCCTTTGCTCTAATTCTAAAAAGGATCAACACAAAAACATAGGCGAACTAATCGTCGGTTTCTCGCTTCTATTCTTGGGGCTATCATTCATGAAAGAATCAGTGCCCGACCTTCGCGAGACACCTCAAGTATTGGAATTCGTAACATCATGGGCTGCTCATGGTTTCGGTTCTGTACTACTATTCCTTGCATTTGGTACTGTTTTGACATTGGTACTACAGTCATCGTCAGCCACTATGGCCATTACTCTTATCATGTTGAGCCTGGGCTGGATTCCTTTCAACATGGCGTGTGCTATGGTGCTTGGTGAAAACATCGGTACTACTATCACTGCAAACATCGCAGCCTCGGTAGGTAACACACAAGCCAAGCGTGCCGCAATGTCCCACACCATCTTCAATGTGTTTGGTGTTATTTGGGCATTGATATTGTTCAATCCTTTCTTACAATTAGTTGGTACTATCACCGAAAACCTTTTTGGATTGCCTAATCCAGCTGCCGATGGATTTGCGATAACTGAAGCAAATTCGGCCGAAGGTACAGCAGCTTTGTATGGTCTATCAATGCTACACACTCTTTTCAACACCATTAATACTTTGATAATGGTTTGGTTTACTAAGTGGATTGCATTGGCTGTAAGTAAGATCGTTCGTGCTCCTAAGAATCAAGAAAAGGAAGTTTTCCGCCTCAAGTATATCTCTGCTGGACCTTTGGCTACTCCTGAATTATCAGTTGAACAAGCTTTCAACGAAATCATTCACTTTGCTAATATTTCAAAGAACGGAGCTAATTATGCCAAGGAAGCTATCAACAATGCCGACACCAATATGTTTGAGGAATTGAGAGCTAAACTTGTAAAATATGAAGAGATTTCCGACCGCGTAGAATACGAAATCGCTACATTCTTGAATGGTGTTTCAGTCGCAGAAATCAGCGAAAGCACTTCCATCAAGATTAAGTCAATGTATAAGATTGTTGGCGAATTGGAATCATTGGGCGACTCGGGCGAAACTATCAGCCGCATACTTTCAAGAAAGAATGTTCACAACAAGAAGTTTGATGCTAACGACATCAAAAATCTCAACGAAATGGCCGATGCTGTAATTGCTGCCTACGATGTGATGATTGACAACTTAAATGCTGCTCACAAGGGCGAACTCACCAACATCACCAACGCTTACAATGCTGAAGAACGACTCAACACACTTCGCAACAATCTTCGTGATGCTGTGATCGAAGACATCGACAATGATGGTAAGAACTATCAAGCAAGTGTTTATTTCATGGATATTATCAACGCATTCGAGCGTATGGGCGACTTCATGATAAATGTGTCGCAAGACCTTGAAAATGGATTTATCCACAAATAAGTTGCCATCTCATATTTCTATTGCAAGCGAAAACGATTACTTTTCGCTTGCAATTCTTTTTAGCACACTTTCTACTCAATCACACTTTTTTCCCTATCCACAACTGTATCAGCGAAATACCTCCAATTAGCTATTTATGCGCTTTTTCCCACTTTTTAGAGCCTCAAAAACACGCAAAAGGCACATTTTCAACGCAAAACATCATTTTTTAGCCCTAAAATTTGCACATTTGTACGAAAAATATGTAATTTTGCGCCATATTTGAGAAAATACTATTTTTATCAAGTTTTTATTAACTATTTATTTTTAAGATGAACGTAGAAATTATTGGAGAATGGGCTGGTAAAGCATGGACAGCTCTAAATGAACAAGGTGCCTTGAGTATGAAGGGTTTGAAGAAAGCTACTAAGCTTAAAGAAAAAGAACTTTATGCAGCTATCGGTTGGTTGGCTCGCGAAGGCAAGCTTAACATCAACGAAACTGAAGAAGAAATTGTGATCGCACTTATCTAATTTAGATTTCAAACAAACTTTTTATAAGAGAGAGGGGAAACGAATCGTTTTCCCTCTCTTGTTTTATATACTTTAATTTCGTAATTTTGCATTAAATATTATTTTCTAAAAAACATTTCTAATTTACCTTATGGCTAAAATAGGCTCTTTAATGACTAGTGTGGGTCGCAAAGCGCTACTTCTTGGTAGTGGCGAACTTGGTAAAGAAGTTGCTATCGAACTAATGCGCCTTGGCGTTGAAGTGGTAGCATGCGACAAGTATCCTAATGCTCCTGCTATGCAAGTGGCTCACCATTTCCATGTGTTCAATATGCTCGACGGAGACAAACTTCGTGAAGTTATCAAACTTGAGCAACCCGACCACATCATTCCTGAAGTAGAAGCTATCGCAACTCCTGTTCTTGTAGAACTCGAAAAGGAAGGTTACAATGTTACTCCTACTGCTAATGCTGCTTGGCTCACTATGAATCGCGAAGGTATTCGCCGTCTTGCTGCCGAAGAACTTGGCATCACTACTTCTCGTTACAAATTTGCTTCTACCGAAGAAGAATTTTATGCTGCAGTTGAAGAAATCGGTATTCCTTGCGTCGTTAAGCCTATCATGAGCTCATCGGGTCACGGACAAAGCACTATCAAGAAACAAGAAGATGTGGCTGCTGCTTGGCAAAACGCACAAGAAGGTGGTCGAGCTGGTGCTGGCCGTGTTATCGTAGAAGGATTTGTTGATTTCGACTACGAAATCACTCTTCTCACTGTGCGCAACATGCTTGGCACTCAATACTGCGAACCTATCGGACACATTCAAATCGATGGCGACTATCGCTATTCTTGGCAACCTCAACCAATGACTCCTGCTGCCTTGCTTAAGGCTCAAGAAATAGCTAAGAAAGTTACCGATGCTCTTGGTGGCTATGGTATCTTTGGTGTTGAATTGTTCATCAAGGGCGACGAAGTAATCTTCAGCGAAGTTTCACCTCGTCCTCACGACACTGGTATGGTTACTATGATTTCGCAAGACCAAAGCGAATTTGCACTACATGCTCGCGCTCTTCTCGGATTGCCTATTCCTTCTATTCGTTTCTTCGGTCCTTCGGCTTCACGCGCTATCGTTGTTGAAGGCGAAACTAACCGCATCGAATTCGACAACCTTGAAAAGGTGCTTGCCGAACCAGGCGTACAAATGCGCATCTTTGGCAAACCAGAAATCAACGGACACCGTCGCATGGGCGTTATCCTTGCTACCGACGAATCAGTTGAAGCTGCTCGCGCTAAAGCTGAACGCGCCTACGAAGCTCTAACTGTCAATGTCCTTTCTCGCGGAGAATAATCAACAAACCTCATAACACAATAAAAGCTACCCAAATCTGGGTAGCTTTTATTATATCAAGTCATTTCAACTAGTTTACTTCTTTTCCAATTCAGCATCTACTGCTGCAGCAAGTTCTTCACCTTGTAAACCGCGTGATACGATAGTTCCATCAGGAGCAAATAGAATAATGTGAGGAATGCCTGAAATACCATATAGATCAGTTGGACCTGTTTGAGCATCAAGCATCACTGGCCATTCAATTTTGAATGTTTCGATAGCTTGTTTTGTATCTTCTACCTTGTCCCACACTGCAACACCAAGAACTGTTAAACCTTTATCTTGGTGCTTCTTAAGAATTTTAACCAAGTTAGGAATTTCACGCTTGCAAGGACCACACCAGCTTGCCCAGAAGTCTACCAACACATAGTTGCCCTTACCTACATAGTCCGACAACTTTTCACCAGTTGATTCTACTGTGAAATCAGTAAACATCTTTCCTTCTGCAGTAAGTTCCAATTGGTTGAATGCCTTCACTTGCTTTGCAATACGAGTGTATTCCTTGTAGTTAGCTGGTGCAAGTGCAAGAGCTGAATCAAGTTGTGCCTTGTTTTCATACTTATAGAACATTCCTTGTACGAATGCATAGTAACCCACAGGATTTTCCTTGTTTGCTTCGTAAGCCTTATCAAGTACATTCAAATATGCTTCCATTTGAGCTGCACCCTTTAGAGTTGTGTCAGTCAACACAGTCTTCAATTCAGCACTCATAGCCTCAAGAGCAACATTGCTTGGTGTTCCCGATGCTACACCAAGTGTATCGATTGTAATTTCACCAGGTTCAACTACAAATTGCATTCTGCCCTTTTGCATTGCAAGACGAGCCACATAAGGAGTGTCAACCACGCCTTCGAAGTGTACGCACTTGTTAGCAACCACAGCACTATCCACAGTAGCACCATTGTCATAGTTCATTAGATACACCATCTTGCCGTCGTTATCCGAATTAGAGAACACAGCAGTTACTGAATACTTGTTGTCGGCACACGACATCATCATCAATGCCGCCATTGCGCCCATAAATAACTTTTTCATTTTTCGTTTTTTATTTAGTTTCTTATTATTTACATTTCAATACTTTCTCAACTTACAAAGATACACAAGCATTTTGAATTTTCCTCTCACATTCACCATTTTTTTCACTTATTTCATCTTACAACAAAATTTTCGTATTTTTGTAAAAACAATCACCAATTGCCTATGCGTTACACATTGTTCACCATAATCGCACTATTATCATGCATCATCTGCGCTTCAGCACAAGAAGCTATCGACATCAAGCCAATTCTCAGCTCTAATTGGCATCAACACTCGCCTTTCAACGATGCCACTCCATTTGGCAATCGCAACAACAAAACGCCTATTGGCTGTGGTGCTGTGGCAGCAGGACAAATACTCAACTATCATCGCACTCTCGACCACGGCTACGGAACAAAGGCTTATTATAGCTATGGAAAGAATCGCAATGACTCTTTACTTATCATAAAACACTTTGAAGAATCTAAATTTAATTGGGGCTTCATTAGAAACTCTTATAATAATTCGAATAAGAAACGCGACTATTCCGATATTTATGCCCAATCGGTTGCCGACTTCCTTTTTCAAGTAAGCATTGCAATGCACACCCACTTCAATGACGGTGGCAGTTCTACTACTACCAATGGCATCACTTTGTGGGGGTTACATCACCATCTGCACCTTTCACCGAAAGCCATCATCCGACATCGCTACCATTACACTACCGATGAATGGAAGGCTTTAATTAATGAGCAATTGCAAGCTAAGCAGCCTGTATATTATGCTGCGCACCACAATTTCATCGGTAAAACTGGCGAAGCCGTACGACAAGGGCATGCTTTCGTTATTGATGGCGTAAATCCTAAAGGTGAATATCACGCCAACTATGGTGGTGGAGACAACAATAAATTCACCGACCTAAACATATTAAATAATAATTCTTATCAATTTCCTGGTAATGAGCACACTTGCTATTCTAATAGCCAACGCATGATTACCGATTTCATTCAAACCGAAACCGACACTATCTATAAGAATCGTTCCATGATGATATCATCGCCTATCGTCATCAATAGCAATCCTTACGAAACCGAATGGACTTTCAACAATGATGAGTCGTTTTATCTTGAAACAAGCGTTCAAAACTACAACATCTTTAACGAAACGCTTCAATATTCTTTAGGCGTTTATAAGGATTCTGAGCTATATACTGTTCTCGACATTTACACTATCACACTACCACGCATAGGCTCAAGAGAATTACGCCGACAATTCAAACTACCCGATTATCTCGAAAACGGGGACTACAAAATGTACTTAGTGTCTCGCAACTCCGATTATCCTTCATGGAAAAAACCTATTGAATGCTTGCCTACTGTTATAAAGATGAAAGTTGAAAATGATCAGATTCACCTGTCTATCCCACCTAACAGGACTCTGCCTTCACGCCTATTTTTGCGTGAGCCTATCACAGAGGTTAAAGTTCCCGAATCTAACGGAACGAGTTTCCTTTTGGCTCTCAAAAACCCTTCTCAAAACAATTTCGAGAACAAACTGCAAATTAATATCACTGTCGACGGCGAAACTCATAGCTTTTCTATGATGGCTTCGGTATATTCTGGCACTGAGGTTGATTACCACATCTCTATTCCTAATAGCGCCCTTAAACTCAAAAACAAGAGTTACACGGTAACAGCCGAATATTTTGAGCACAACGACCGAACATTCAAAACACTCTCAACTACCGAACCTCCCGAAGAAATGTTATTCCCAAATTGGGAAGAATAAAGCTATAAAACAAATGCGCTGAACTCACTATCAAGTCCAGCGCATTAATATTTATAATCTTATTTTTATCAAATAATACCTTGAGCCATCATAGCCTTAGCAACTTTCATAAAGCCTGCCACATTAGCACCCTTCACGTAGTTCACTGTACCATCGGCTTCAGTACCATATTTAACACATTGTTCATGAATATTCTTCATGATACTTTGCAACTTAGCATCTACTTCTTCGGCACTCCATGAGAATTTTTGTGAGTTTTGAGCCATTTCAAGACCCGATACCGATACACCACCCGCATTAGCTGCCTTACCTGGAGCATACAATATCTTTGCTTCCAAGAATTGACGCACTGCTTCTGGAGTTGATGGCATGTTTGCACCTTCGCTCACTGCGATAACTCCATTTTCAAGAAGCATCTTTGCATCGTCGCCGTCAAGTTCGTTTTGTGTAGCACTTGGCATAGCAATATCACACTTCACCTTCCATGGGCGTTCGCCATCGAAGTATTCGCAATCATATTCTTCGGCAAATTCCTTAATGCGGCCACGATAGATATTCTTTAGCTTGAAGATATAGTCAAGTTGTTCTTCAGTAATACCATCTGGAACATAAATAGTACCATTTGAGTCGCTCATTGTTACCACCTTTGCACCAAGCGACAATAGTTTCTTAGCTGTATAAGTAGCCACATTTCCCGAACCAGAAATTGCAACTTTCTTGCCCTTGATGTCGATGCCACGAGTAGCAAGCATATTCAGCAAGAAATACACATTACCGTAACCTGTTGCTTCAGGACGAACAAGCGAACCGCCAAATTCCAAGCCCTTACCAGTGAATGTACCTGTGTTTTCGCGAGCCATCTTCTTATAATAACCATACATATAGCCCACTTCACGGCCACCTACTCCAATATCACCTGCAGGAACATCGGTTTCTGCTCCAATGTGACGCCACAATTCAGCCACATATGCTTGGCAGAAACGCATCACTTCCATATCGCTCTTACCTTTAGGGTTGAAGTCGGAACCTCCTTTACCTCCACCCATTGGCAATGTTGTAAGTGAGTTTTTAAATGTTTGCTCAAATGCCAAGAACTTCAAGATTGATTGATTCACCGATGAGTGAAAACGAATACCACCCTTATAAGGACCTATTGCATTATTATGTTGAATACGGTAACCCATATTGTTTTGTACTTTTCCCTTATCGTCTACCCATGAGATACGGAATGAGAAAATTCTATCAGGCAAACATAAGCGTTCTATTAGATTGTAGCGCTCAAACTCAGGATGCTTGTTATATTCTTCTTCGATTGTAGTTATAACTTCCTCTACTGCCTGCAAATATTCAGGCTCATTAGGAAACCTTCTTTTCAAATCATTTAAGACTTCTGATGCTTTCATTTTGCTATCCTTTCTTTATTGTGATCATTATTTCGATGCAAATATAGTATAAAAAAATGTGCAAAACTAACAATTTTGCACATTTTTCTCATTTTTATTAACAATATTCAATAGAAATTGAATATTCATTTTATTTTTGCTTGCATCTATCTTACTTTTCCAACAAAGATTCATAGAAGAATCGGAACATTGCTGGGCGAATGTCGATTGAACCGAATGCCTTGTTATTGCGAGTTGGATTTACTCTATTACACAAGAAGATGAATGTTACATCATGTGTTGGGTCTACCCAGAACACTGTACCTGTGAAGCCAAGGTGTCCGTAAGTTTCAGCTGGTGCTTCATCACATGTTGGTGAACCTTGACCTTCTTTGTTTGGAGCACGGTCAAATCCCAATCCTCTACGAGACTTTTCGCTTCTTTCTTCAGTAAATTGCTTAGTTGTTGCTTCGCTCAAGTAGCGTTCGCCACCATACACACCGCCGTTAAGCCACATTTGACACAACTTAGCAAGGTCATTAGCATTTGAGAACAAACCTGCATTTCCGGCAATACCGCCCGAGAATGCATTTGTTTCGTCGTGAACATAACCCCACACTTTTTGCTTACGCATTGCTTCGTCATATTCTGTTGGAGCTACTTGACAACGAGGGAACTTATCAAGTGGACGATATGTAGTGTGCCATGCGCCAAGTGGTGCATAGAAATTCTTTGTTACATATTCATCGTGGCGCACGCCTGTTGCATGTTGTTCTGCATCCATTAGCAAGCAGAAGTTCACACAGCTATAACGCATCTTCTTGTTAGGCATAAGTTTAATTGTATAAGCGTTATGCATCACAGTGTCATAAGCTGCTTCATGCAACCACAAGTCATCACCTATCTTAATATTATACTTTTCGCTCTTTTCCTTAGCCACAAGGTCGCTGCGCAAATTTCCATCTTTATCAGTCATTATATTATAAATAGGTAGAGATGGGATGTAACCTGTTTCGTGATACAAGAATTCGCGTAGTGTAAGATCTTGACGATCGGCACGGCGCATTCCTGGCACATACTTACTCATCTTTTCATCTACATTTAGCAAACCTTCATCACAAGCCTTCATGATACCAGGTAGTGTACCTGTAGCCTTTGATACCGATGCAAGGTCATATAGAGTGTTAGTTGTTACTGGCAATCCAGTTTCATAGTCTTGCACACCATAAGCAAGGTTTGCAATTACCTTACCACGACGAGCTATCAATACTTGGCAACCTGGGAATGCGCCAGCACGCAAACAACGATTTGCAAGGCGATCAATCTTCTTCAACATGTCGCTGCTCACACCCACTTCTTCAGGAACTGTGTAACCCAAGCGAGTTGCTTCATATTTCACACCGTCGCCCACCTTAGCCACGCCTTCGATTGTGATTGGCGATGTACCTTTCGCGCCATTACCACCGAATATTGTTTGTGCTGCATAGTCTTGTGCCAACTCATCTGCGCTCCATGCAATAACTGCTGTTTTGCACTTTGCCACTTGAGCCTTGAACAATGATGCGTCATACGAACGGCAGAAGAACACTGGCACCACATTATCACATTGTGCCACGATTGCTTCAAGAGCCTTCACATACACTTCGTCAGTACCATACACACCTACTATAATAGTGTTATATTCTTTCAACTTGTTAAGCAATGTATTAAGAGTTGCACCTTTAATATATGCAAACTTTCCAGTCTTTGCATACATTTCACAACGATCTTGGAACATACTTGTTACGCCTGCCATATCACCAAGTGATACTACTGCAATATTTTTCTTATCAAGTGCCTTTACTGGAAGCACTTCACCTTCGTTCTTCACCACTGTTATCGAAGCAGCTGTCAAAGTACGATTTAACAATTTAGCTGCTGGTGAATGCGCTGCATCTGCAAGCTTTGCAATATCAACAAACTTTCTTTCGTTTGCGCCCAATGCATATTTATAACGAAGCATCTTCTTACAACCTTCGTCGATACGCTTTTGCGATACTTCACCCTTCTTCACAGCTTCCAAAATTGCGGCAATTTCCACTGGTGGGTTCTTTGGCATCAACAACACATCATTTCCGGCCTTCAATGCAGCCAAACTGCGTGAACCTTCCACCACTGCACCTTCCATCGACAATGCATCAGTGAAGATCAAGCCTTCAAAGCCCATCTTGTCCACCAATAGATCGTTCACAGCCTTTGCGCTCAACGATGTTGGTGTACCTGTTGCATCGATTGCAGGGATATTCAAGTGTGCTGTAAGCATACCGCCATAACCAGCTTGTATATAATCAGCAAATGGCTTCAATTCGCATTGTTCAAGTTCGCCCATCGACTTAGTTACCGATGGCAATGTCTTGTGCGAATCATCATGTGTTGAACCATGACCAGGAAAATGCTTTCCTGTCGACAACACACCTTCTTCTTCCATACCGCGAGCATATTCAAGTGCATATGCAGTTACAAAGTCAGGTGTTTCACCGAAAGCACGACGACCAATTACTGGATTCTTTGGATTATCGTTCACATCAAGCACTGGTGCAAAATTTACATGCACACCAGCAGCCTTCATTTGGCGTCCTGTTTCCTTACCATATTCATATATAAGAGCCTTATCTGTCACAGCACCAAGCGACATACTACGAGGATAGTCTTTCACGCCATCAAGACGCATTCCAAGTCCCCATTCGCCATCGATTGTCATCATCAATGGTGTGCGAGCAAGTGTTTGGAACTCGTTATACAACGACACATAGTCGTTCATACTCATTTCATGGAAGATAAGACCTCCAAGGTTGTAAGCCTTTACAAGTTTCTTCAACGAGTCGAGTTTTTCGCCCTTTTCGCGAGGTGAAACGCCTATCACCATCATTTGTGCCACGCGTTCTTCCTTACTCATTTTCTTAAACTCGGCTTCGACCCATTTGTTCATCGCCTTTTCGTCAACATTCTTCATAATGTTAGGCACGACAGCACTTGCCACCGACACTCCCATCATCACAGCAAGAAGTAACGATCCAATTCGCTTTAAGTTTCTCATCTCAATCTTATTTTAGGTTTATATTTTATTCTATTTCTATTATTCCACAAGTTTCATTCTCAACTCGTCTTCGCCATCGATAACTTTGCCTTCCTTTGTAAGTTTTGCGATGTAGTCAAGATAGCGCACCGACACCTTCACATTATCGGCAAACAAGCGCTTTGTTCCCACAAGCGATGTCATATAATCGCCACCATTTGCAAGATAGTCAAGGGTTGCCACATTATATTTCTTCTTTGGATTAATGTTTTTACCATTGATTTTAGCGCTTTTTATCTTCTTGTCTTTAGTATATTCTACTCTCAAATCGTCACTTGTTGCATCACCACCGCGTGCCACCATTATCTCAAGCGAACGAAGTAGCTGTTCGCCTGTAAGCTCCAACACCATCAAGCGATTATCAAATGGATACATCGAGTTTATAATACCTTCCGACACACTACCCTTTGGCATTGAGCGACGAATACCGCCCTTATTCATTATCGAGCAATCCACTTTCAAACCACTCACTTGAGCAGCGATATCGCGTGCAGCATCACTTGTCCAGTTTGCCAATGCGCCAAGTCCACGGTGCATTTCTTTTGCCGACACTGCCACTTCCTTATTCATCAACGAATCCACCACGCCCTTATATGGTGCAAGGAATGACACCAATTCTGGATAGTTAGCGCGGTCGTCATATCTCTTATCTACCGATAGCAAACGATAATCCACCACCTTCAACGCATCAAGGTCAATATCAATAAGTCCCACACGCTTACCATGGCTACCTGCTTGTGTTATAGGAATAATTCGCCCTTCTTTATTGGCCACAAGCCATTTAGCTCTCGAATTATTCTTATTAGGGTCAACCACTGTGTGAGTGTGTCCACCTATCACAAGGTCGATATCTGTACTGTTTTGCACAAGCTCCACATCGCCCACCAAACCTTCCGACGACATGTTATAACCGATGTGTGTAACTGCTATCACAAAGTCAACACCTTTGTCTTGCTTCAACATCTTCGCAGTTGCGTTTGCTGCTTCGATAATCGGACGAAATCCCACGCCCTTGCTGTTTGCGCTTACAATCAGTCCTTCTGGATCCAGATTCAACCCTATGAATCCTATTTTCTTTCCGTCAAACTCTCTAATTGTATAAGGTTCAAACAATCCTTCAAGCACAGTACCAGTAAAATCATAGTTTGTGCTTAGGCGTGTTGACTTCACATTCTTATAGAAATGAGCCAAGTCATTCATTCCATTATCATATTCGTGGTTACCGCATATAATAACATCGAAATTCATCTTATTGAATAGCTCATACTCCACCGCACCCTTAAATTCCGAGAAATACAACGATCCTTGCACTGCATCACCTGCATGCACACGCATCACATTCTTTTCGGCACATAGCACACTATCAAATATCACTTGTTGACGCAACACTCCACCTTTTCCATCGAAATCGGCGTCGATACTACTATGAGTATCATTCAATGTCAGTATCACAAGATGCTCTGCATTGGCACTCACCAATCCCAAGATTAGCGACATCACAGCACACACAATAAAGCGTTTCAATTTCATATCTTTTTGTTATTTTTTTAGAATTTACAATTAACTTACGAAAATACGCAAAATCATTCATTTCTTCAAGAATTTTTCCACAAATCCAATCGTAAACGCCACATTTTAAGCACAAAAAAAATCGCTGAGCATCAACTCAGCGATTTTTCTCTTATTTTGATCTTCTATTTTTTACTTGATAAGATCCTTACCTGTCATTTCAGCAGGTTGTGGAAGACCCATTATGTGAAGCATTGTTGGAGCCACATCGGCAAGAATACCATCTTCGATCTTAGCATCCTTGTTTTCTGTTACATACACACATGGTACTGGGTTCAACGAGTGAGCAGTATTTGGTGTACCATCTTCGTTGATAGCGTTATCAGCGTTACCGTGGTCAGCAATGATAATCACTTCATAATCGTTAGCCTTAGCAGCTTCTACAACTTGTTCTACGCACTTATCCACTGTCACAACAGCCTTTTCGATAGCTTCGTAGATACCAGTGTGGCCCACCATGTCACCATTAGCGAAGTTAACCACGATGAAATCATACTTTTGAGTACCGATAGCGTCAGCAAGCTTGTCTGCCACTTCAGGTGCGCTCATTTCAGGTTGTAGGTCATAAGTTGCCACCTTTGGTGATGGAACAAGAATACGATCTTCACCTTCGTATGGAGTTTCACGACCACCATTGAAGAAGAATGTAACGTGAGCATACTTTTCAGTTTCTGCGATGTGAAGTTGCTTCTTGCCAAGTGATGCTACATATTCACCGATTGTATTGTTAACATTTTCTTTGTCAAACAAGATGTGCAAGCCCTTGAATGATGCATCGTATGGAGTCATACAGTAGAATTGAAGATTTGGAATAGTCTTCATTCCTTCTGCAGGCATATCTTCTTGAGTAAGCACCACTGTAAGTTCCTTAGCACGGTCGTTACGATAGTTGTAGAACAACACTACATCACCTTCCTTGATTGTACCACCATTCACTGTGCTGTTTACGATAGGAAGCATGAATTCGTCAGTTACATCATTGTCATATGACTTTTGAACTGCAGCCACCATATCAGTAGCTTCTTCTCCCTTACCTTCGATAAGCATATCATAAGCCACCTTCACGCGGTCCCAACGCTTATCACGGTCCATAGCATAGTAACGACCAACGATTGATGCAATTACACCTGCGCTCTTGTCACAATGTGCTTGCAAGTCTTCGATAAAGCCCTTACCACTCTTAGGGTCTGTGTCGCGACCATCCATGAAGCAGTGGATAAACACATCCTTCAAGCCATATTCCTTTGCGATGTCGCATAGTGCATACACATGGTCAAGTGAGCTATGCACACCACCTGTCGATGTCAAACCCATGAAGTGGATAGCCTTACCATTTTCCTTTGCATATCCAAATGCGTTCTTGATTTCAGGATTTTCAAGAATTGATTTATCGCGAATTGACTTATTGATTTTTACAAGGTCTTGATAAAGCACACGACCTGCACCAATATTCAAGTGACCTACTTCACTATTACCCATTTGGCCATCAGGCAAACCCACATTTTCGCCACTTGCTTGTAGTTCTGAATGTGGATACTTAGCCAACAAGCTATCCCAGTATGGAGTAGCTGTTGATGAAATAACATCCGACTTTGACTTGTTTCCGATTCCCCAACCATCGAGAATCATCAATAATGCTTTCTTTGCCATAATTTTATCCTTATTTTGTTTATTATTTATTTCAACTCATTTCAAAATGCAAAGATACTGCATTTTTCGGCTATTATCGCTATTCTTCTCACTAAATTTACACAAAAAAAGCTATCCTCACTTTGTGAGAACAGCTTTTTATGAATTCGTCAGAATCTTGAATTAAGCTTCCTTGTTTACTACGCGACGTTCTTTGATACGAGCCTTCTTACCTGTAAGACCACGCAAGTAGTAAAGCTTAGCACGACGCACCTTACCATAACGGTTTACTGTGATGCTGTCAATGAATGGAGATTCCATTGGGAAAATTCTTTCTACTCCAATACCTGCATCGCTAATCTTGCGTACTGTGAAACGCTTCTTTGCACCTTCACCTACGATTTTGATAACAACGCCACGATATTGTTGGATACGTTCCTTGTTACCTTCTTTGATGCGATAAGCTACTGTGATTGTGTCACCAGCCTTAAATTCTGGGTGTTGCTTTCCTGTTGCGAAAGCTTCTTCTGCGACCTTAATTAAGTCTACCATTTCTTTTAATTTAAATAGTTTTACATAAACCCTTGCAACATAACAGGCCACTCTTTTCCTGCCAGCGATTACAAAAGCGGTGCAAAGTTACTCATTTTCCCCGAATTAGCCAAATGCTTTTTCAATCTTTTTTTTCTTCCTTTCAAAAACGCATCTCTTTCACCCTTTTATTCGCTCATAAAAACGACTCTTCTACCTACATCCGAAACCGGTTCCAGCACCATCAAATATTCCGACAAATATAAAACCTTATATGAATAATAAAAAACACTCGATGGAGCAGATGTATTCCTATACATTCTGCCACGCAACGCGTTTTTGTTTAACCAATTTTGCCTATTCTTATAATATCTTTTGGGATTTTTCGTATATAGTATTAAGTACTTCCCATTAGGCATACCAGGCTCCATACTTCGTGGACCATCCGACAATGCCCACTCACCAATTTCCAATTCTACCCCATATCCATTTCTGATTTCATACCACACTGGAACAGCAAATGTTGTTCTCGTAAAATATTGCGGATAAATTAACGACTTTAGTCCGTTATTCAGTCTAAAATACCACTGTTTTCCTACAATCTTCGACATCATCGACTCCTCTCCCATCAAGCTATCTGCTATCAAAGGATTCATCCTATTCTGCTCCTCTAAGGTTTTATCTCGTTCATACACATGCAACACACTATCAGGATGCGACACATTTATTGTAAACATATTGCGTCCTTCCAACGACATTATTTGGTAATTCACAGCTCGATAATTCCCGTTTGCATCGGGTTCATTCACTACAATATAATCACCTTCGGGATTCTTGCCTTTTTGCGACCAGTCAAATTTATCAACGGGCTGATTTGACATATAATACTCAAATGTTTTCTTCTCATCTACCAACTCTCCATTCTTTCGAGTCGGAAAAGAACGCGTTACATGCGTTTCGTTGAAATTTTCCACATATTTGCTTCGACGCCATGTGGCTGTATCAACACGATACCAATCTTTTCCCATCAAATCTTTTTGCTTGGGCTTCATCTTTACCAACTTTTCTTCCAATGGGCTATATTGATTTTCAAACACCAAAAGCCCTTCTCCACGAGGATAAAGCCACTCCAACATCAAGCGATTTGCCGATAGCGTTTTTATATCGTATGTTCGGGTTTGCCATTCACCATCTTCTTCCAAGTCATTAACCACCAAATATATCCCATTCATCGATTCACACACCTTCGAACGGTCAAACTTTGTTACTATTTCATTCGATAGATAAAACTCTCTGCGTTCCCACTTTGGAAATTCAGCGCGCCTATCTTCAGGCATTTTGCATTTAAAATAAGCACTATACCCAAAGGTCCATTCCATACCAGTTCGTTTATTATTCTCATCAAGCAGATACCACACCTTATCGGCAAGCAAATCTATTGTCGATTGGAATTTTCCTTCCTTTTTCATCTTGCCATCATCTTCAACTGTCACATAGAACTTTTGTGGCATGCTTTGAATGCTCACATTCTTCGTTTGCAATTGCACATCCGAAAGCTCTGCTATTTCATAGCATATAACATTATAGCCTCCTGTTTCATTTTTTGCACCTTGAAGAATAATATATTTCCCATTGCGATTCTTTCCCACTTTCGTAGTATCAAATCGTTCCTCCCACTTATATGATAAATAATACTTTTGAACTCTCATTTTTGTATTGCCTTCCTCATCGGCACTCACAATGAGGCGTTGCGTTCCTGTATACTTCACATAATAATTCTCATTTGACTTCATCGTTTTAAAGTCAAACTCATACCACTCCTTATTAATGAGTTGCTCCATTGTGGATTTTGCCTCAGCAACAAACATCGACGAAGCAAATACCACCATTAACAGCATATATAATTGTCTACTTACGTTCATCTCGTTATTTAATATCATTCATTTACTAGCATTATTATTCGATCAGGATGCCTTGCCGCTTGCCACAATACTTTGGCATCTGAAACGTATAAATTCCTAAACCAATACAAACTAAACCAATCAGGATAATATGCCCATTGAACATTATAAACGGCATCATTCAAACTACTACTTCTATTCATAGCATTATTTGTAAGGCACCAATCAGCTATACTCAATTCGCATTTATATCCTTTCTTTGTTTTCTTCCATTGAGGCGAAGCAAACTGTGTTTCGGTGTAATAACGAGGCCAATACATACGCTTTTCGCCATCTTCAATCCAATACCATTGCTTGCCCACCATCATAGCCTTCATTGACTTTCTCATACCCAAGCTATCAATTGTTACATATTTTGAAAGACTCAGTTCTTCGGCTGTTTTATCTCGATCATATATATGGAGTATGCTATCAGGATGCGATACATTTATAGTAAACATACTACTACCTTCAAGCGACATTATTTTATAATTCACTGCTCGATATTTTCCATCTGCATCGGACTCATTCACCACTAAATAATCTCCTTCCGGATTATTTCCTTTTTGCCTCCAGTCAAACTCCTCTGCGGGCTGATTTGACATATAATACTCAAATGTAAACTTATTATTCACCAATTCTCCATTCTTTCTTGATGGGAAAGAACGAGTTATATGCGTTTCAGTAAAAGTCTCTACATATTTAGTTCGTTGCCAAGTAGCGGTATCAACTCGATACCATTCCTTACCTATAAGATTCTTTTGCTGTGGTTTCATCTTAGACTCTTTCTCTTCTTTTCGGCTACGTTGAGATTCAAATATAATATTTTTTTCTCCACGAGGATACACACACTCAAGCATCAAGCGATCTGCCGAGAGCGTTTTTATGTCATATGTTCGCACTTGCCACTCTCCGTCTTCTTCTTGATCATTAATCACTAAGTATAAACCATTCTTCGATTTACCAACTTTCTTTCGTTTAAATTCAGTTACTATTTCATTCGATAAATAGAACTCTCGTCGCTCCCATTTTGGAAATTCTGTATACCTATTCTCTGGCAATTGACATTTATAACATGAACCATAATCAAAAGACCATTCCATACCAGTTCTATTTCCTTTATCATCAAGCATAAACCACAACTTATTTGCGAGCAAATCTATGGTAGGAACAAATATGCCTTCTTTGGTATCAGCATTCTCATCATTGGTTACATAGAAATTTCTCGGCAAGTCAAAATCACTTAGATTCTTAATATTCAATCTATTATCTGTGAGTTTCATTATTTCAAGACAAATAGTCTTTATTACTTCAACATTAGAAGTATCACGTTCACCTCTAATCACAATGTATTTACCATTACGATACTTTCCTACTTTCCGTGAATCAAATCTTTCCTCCCACTCATACGACAAATAATACTTCTGCACACGCATTCTTGTATTTCCGTCCTCGTCGGCACTCACCTCCAATCGTTGAGTTCCTGTATATCTCACATAACGGCTTTCGTCTGGTTTCATCGTTTTAAAGTCAAACTCATACCACTCCTTATTAATGAGTTGCTCCATTGTGGATTTTGCCTCAGCAGTCGACGCCACCAAGGTAACAATCATAGCTAATATTAATAGTACAGTTCTTTTCATCACAATACTTTTATGCGTTATTTGCAAGCAAATTTAGCCACTATTCCCCTCAAAAACCAAGAAAATTAGTACGCAAAAAATACGCAAATTCAAAAAATGCATGTTTTAATCGATATTTTTGATACTTTGCCCTCAAAATCTCAAGAAAAGAAGGCACAACAGAAAGAATCTGTTATGCCCTCTAAACTTATAATTTTTTCTATCCGAAAAATTATCCTACAAATTCTACGATTGGTTGACCAGCTGCAATCACTTCGCCTTCCTTCACAAGGATACGCTTAACTGTGTAATCGCCATCTGCTTCAATCTCGTTTTGCATCTTCATTGCTTCATACATCAACAATGATTGGCCTTTCTTAACCTTATCACCTGCCTTTACATGAAGTTCGATGATTGTACCACCCATTGGAGCCTTTAGTGTTGGACCTGTTACTGGACCTTCTTCTACATCGGCAGCATTAGGATCTACAAATTCAATCATTGGTTGACCTGATTGTACAACATCACCTTGTTGAACAAGAATACGCTTAACTGTATATTCGCCATCAGCTTCAATTTCGTTTTGCATCTTCATTGCTTCATACATCAACAATGATTGACCCTTCTTAACCTTATCACCTGGCTTAACCTTGATTTCTACCACTGTACCACCCATTGGTGCGTTAAGTGTTGGACCTGTTACAGGACCATCTGCCGCTGGAGCTTCTGCTACTGGAGCTGCTGGAGCTGCTTCTGCTACGCTACCACCTGCTGCTGCGAATTCTTCAGCACGACGATTTTCAAGGAATGTCTTTGCTACTGTTGGAAGAAGTTCAAGAAGCAATAGTTCTTGATTATCCTTAGCAAGCTTAACATTACCATACTTAGCAAGAGTTGGGTTATCTTGGCTCTTATATGAATTTACATCATAAGGTATTTCTTGTGCGCTACCTGTGATTTGTTCACGGAACTTAGGATCGATAGCTACTGGAGTCTTACCATATTCACCCTTAACCAATGATACGAATTGATTTGAAGTGTTCTTATAGTCATCATTACCTGCCTTGCGGCTCAATGCTACCATCACAGCTTGGCTACCTACGATTTGGCTTGTAGGAGTTACAAGAGGTACAAGACCTGCATCGCGACGCACCTTAGGGATCAACTTCATTGCATCTTCAAGCACATCTTCTGCCTTCAATTGACGAAGTTGAGCTACCATGTTTGAGTACATACCACCAGGTACTTCGGCTTCCTTAACGATTACATTTGGCTTAGGGAAATTGAAGTATGCTTCGATTGCATGACATGCAGCAAGAAGAGCTTCTTCATCGTTAGCCTTAGCAGCTTCGATTGCCTTGTCAAATTGTGCATCGATTTCTGCTGGTAGAGTATCCTTCAACGGATCGAATGCCTTAGGGAAGTTATCCTTATGCAAGTCGAAGTCACGCAAGCTTTCGCGAGCTGCCTTCAATTCTTCGCGGATCTTACCTACAGCTTCCATGTTCACTTCTACTTCTACGCCAAGTTTCTTAGCAAAGATATAGATAAGTTCGATTGCAGGAGCTGCTGAACCTTCACCAAACCACCAAATATTTGTATCAAGAATGTCTACATCGTGCAAGATAGCCATCAAACCAGATGCAAGACCATAACCTGGTGTACAGTGTGTGTGGAAATCGATTGGTACATTAACAGCTGCTTTCAAGCGTGGCATAAGTGTTGCGATACGAGCTGGGTTCACAAGACCTGCCATATCCTTCAATGTGATGATCTTTGCACCAAGTTTTTCATAACCCTTAGCTTTTTCTACGAAATAATCGTCAGTAAAGATCTTCTTAGGTTCTTGAAGAACTGTCTTCTTAACCTTAACAACTTCTTTCTTACCAAGAAGCTTAGCAAAGAAACCACTTGCTGGTACTTCTTCCTCAACTTCTACTTCCACTTCGATAGCATCATCCTTAGGATCTACTGTGTAGCACACAGCACCATCAGGAATACCACCAAGCTTATTGATAATTTCTACCGATTCCTTCACATTTTCAAGGTCATTAAGCGCGTCGAAAATACGCATAATACCAAGACCGTTTGCGATAGCTTCTTTGTAGAATCCTTCAATTACTGTTGTTGGATAAGGAACATAACCGAATAGGTTACGACCACGAGACAATGCAGTCAAATATGACTTACCTTGAATCTTATCGCTGATTGATTTTAGACGCACCCATGGACTTTCATCCAAGTAACGCATCACCGAGTCAGGTACAGCACCACCCCACACTTCCATTGCATAAAATCCTGCCTCAAGATAATGAGGGAGCAACTTGTCAATGCTTTGTTGACTTAAACGAGTCGCAAATAGTGATTGCTGACCGTCACGAAGTGTCAAATCACGGATTTTAAGTTTCTTTGTCATAACACAATTTTTTTATTGAAACAATTTAATTCAAGATTACTTTTTAATTTTATAATTCAATGTAACAAAGTTATAGCTATTTTAGCTTGAATGCAAAAAAAATCACTACTTTTGTGAAGGAATTTTCAAATTAATTACAAAAAACGCCCTTTATGTTCAATTTTTTCAAAAAGAAAAAGAATAATACGCTATTTTACAACACCGATGTACACTGCCACATTCTTCCGGGAGTGGACCATGGTGCTACCGACATACAAAATGGATTGGAACTCATGAAAGCCGAAATGGAGATAGGTATTAATCGTTTCATCTTCACCCCTCATGTCACAAAATCTACTTTCGAGAACAATCCCGACACCATCTTGCCGGCTTTCGAGGTTTTCAAACAGGCTATCAAGGACAATGGCATCGATGCCGAAGTGGCTGTATCGGCCGAATATCGCATTGACGAACTTTCGCTCGATCAAATTCAAAATAAGCAGCACATCGCAATGCCAAACGACCACATTCTTCTCGAGAATGCCTACCTTCAAGAACGACTCGATCTTGACGAAATAATCTTCGATGTACAAGTCAAGAATCTAACGCCTATTCTCGCTCACCCTGAGCGTTTTAAATACTATGCTATCAACAAGCAACGATTCGTCCAACTACACAATGCTGGCGCACTTTTCCAAGTCAATATCATGTCGTTCACAGGCTATTTTGGCGAAACAGCTAAACAAAGTGCAAAATGGTTGCTCGACCACGATTTAATCGACCTTCTTGGTAGCGATATTCACAACATGGAGCATGTCGAAGTAATTCGCAATTTCCTCAACACTAAGGAGTATGAACGAATAGCTAAAAAACTCGAAGGACGACTCCTCAACGACAAGCTTTTCAACTAATATTTCATTACACAATCCGACAAAAAATAAAAACGAGATGCTCTTCTCATCTCGTTTTTTATTTTCTTTAATCGAACATTCCTTCGATAACTTCTTCCTCTACTACAGTTTCTTCTGTATCTTCAGGCAGTGCATCTATTCCCACTCTTCGACAAGGGTCGAAGCCTGCTGGGAATGCAAAAGTAATTTCTTGGTCATAAGGCAAATCTTTATCGCCAAACACGCTCTTCATGTACTTACCAAAGATTGGCAACGCCATCGAAGCACCTTGACCTTCTGCCATACTATTAAAGTGGATATAGCGCTCATCGCCACCTACCCACACACCTGTTACAAGTTGTGGCGTGAAGCCCATGAACCAACCATCGGCATTGAAGTTTGTTGTACCTGTCTTACCTCCCATTTGTGCTGTAATATTATAAGGAGCGCGACGCACACGACCACCAGTACCATAGTCCACTACATTAAGCAATATCGACAATATCTTATAATATGCATCTTCACTTATCACTTCAGTGTGTTGTGGAGCAAATTCGGTAATCACATTGCCTTGATTGTCGGTAATGCGCGACACAAACAATGGCGCTACACGCATACCTTTATTTGCATAAGCTGTATAAGCCGACACCATCTCACTCACGCTCACATCGACAGGACCTAAACACAAGGAAATCACCGGGTCTATGTGATTTGTGATGCCAAAATTGTGCATTAAGCGCGCAAGCACCGCCGGCGACAAGCGCTCCATCAATCTCGCTGATATCCAGTTATTTGAGTTGGTCAACGCCCATCTCAAATCCACCATTTCACCCACTCTAGAGGTACCTGCATTGCGTGGCATCCATTCATTCCCATTGCCATCAAGAATCACTGGCTGCTCATTCAAGAATTCATCGCATGGCACATAACCTTCTTCCATTGCATAGGTATAAAGGAATGGTTTCACAGTCGAACCTATCTGGCGACGACCTGTCGACACCATATCGTATTGGAAGAACTTGAAATTAGGTCCTCCCACATAAGCCTTTACATAACCTGTCACAGGATCCATCGACATCATACCAGCACGCAAGAACGACTTCGTGTAAAGCAATGAGTCATAAGGAGTCATTGTAGTGTCAACAATTCCACTATATGAGAACACGCGCATTTCGCGTGGAGTTTTGAAATCTTCCATTATCTCTTCGTCGCTCTTTCCAGCAATTTTCAATATGCGATGACGCTCAGTCGACTTGATAGCTCTATTTATTATTGCCTCTTTTTGTTCACGAGTTATCTCATTCGGATTATTAGAATAAGGATTGAGCATACCACGCTTTTCTTTCTTAAATTTTGGCAATAGATCATCAGCAAGATGTGAAATCAACGCCTTTTCAGCATAGGTTTGCATACGCGAATCGATAGTTGTATGAATCTTCAACCCATCGGTATATACATTATAATTGGTACCATCTGGCTTAGTATTCTTAGCACACCAACCATATAGTGGATTATTTTCCCATGCTATCGAGTCATCAACATATCCTTGCTTATTCCAACGATACTTAGCATCATCTCTTTTAGGCTTGCTTGCCGTAAGCATTCGGCGCAATTCTTCGCGGAAATAAGGAGCAAGACCTTCCTTATGGTCCACCTTGTGATAATCAAGCACAAGTGGTGTTTCCTTCAACGAATCACGTTCTGCTTTTGTTATCATGTCGGCCTTATACATCTGACCGATAACCACATTACGACGATTGCGAGTACGCTCAAGGAAACGCACTGGGTTAAAATAAGATGGATTCTTTGCCATTCCCACAAGAGTAGCAGCTTCCTCTATATTTAGGTCTTTAGGATCTTTACCGAAATATACATATGCTGCTGTTTTCACACCCACAGCATTATTAAGGAAGTCGAACTGATTGAAATACATCTTAATGATTTCGTCCTTAGTATAGAATCGTTCAAGCTTCACTGCAATCACCCATTCAATAGGCTTTTGAAGCAAGCGCTCAAACACTGTTTCCGACTTTGGCGAATACAACTGCTTAGCAAGCTGTTGTGTGATTGTACTACCACCACCGGCACTCTTTTGCATAAAGATACCACGCTTCACGATAGCACGAAGCAAGCCTCGGCCATCGATACCTGAGTGATTCTCAAATCTCACATCCTCGGTTGCTATAAGTGCATTGGTAAGATGAGGCGACAACTCATCAAAGTCGACATACACACGATTACTCTTATCGCGGTAATAACGACCCAATTCCACACCATCATCACTCATCACCACCGACGCAAATTTATCGGTTGGGTTCTTAAGTTCTTCGATTGGTGGCATATACCCTATCACTCCATTATAAATAAGGACAAACATCAATGCAGCAAGCAACACTCCTACCGCAAATGCGCCCCACATACACTTTATTACAAATGTTGTAAATGCGCTGCGTTTTCCGTTATTTTTCTTCTCAGCAGTTTTTGACATATCTCAATTGTTATTTTGTTCTTATTTAGCATCGGCGCACACTGCACCCAAAATACTAATTCAATCTACAAAAATACGAAAAAACTCAACACTTCACACAATATTCACAAAAATAAACATTACTAATTACTTTTTTATACCTATAAAAGATTTGTTATATTTTATTTTTCGTTTTTCTTCATTTTCACAAGAAAAATGCCTAACTTTGTAGAGTTATGATAAAACAATCCGACAATAGAGCTTTTACCTCTCATTCGCTTGCGCCATCAATGCAAGTGCGTGATAGTAATTTGTTTCTTTTGCAACATATCCAAGCCAATCTCTAACTCGCTCTGCGTGTTTTGATTGGCTTTTGTTTTACGAAAAATTTATAAAAATTACATAGCTTTATGGACAATGTGAGTTTAGTTTCTATCTCCGACCTTTCTAAAGAGGAGATTCTCGAACTGCTTGAAACAGCTCGAAAATTTGAAGAAAATCCAAATCAACGATTGCTTGAAGGTAAAGTGGCTGCTACTCTTTTCTTTGAGCCTTCTACTCGCACACGATTAAGTTTTGAAACTGCTGTCAATCGACTTGGAGGACGCGTTATCGGTTTCTCTGATGCAAGTACTACTAGTTCTTCGAAAGGCGAAACTATGCACGACACCATCAGAATGGTGGCCAACTATGCCGATGTAATCATCATGCGACATCACTTGGAAGGTGCAGCACGCTATGCAAGCGAATTTTCTCCTGTACCTATCATCAACGCTGGCGACGGTGCTAATCAACACCCTTCGCAAACAATGCTTGACCTTTATTCAATCTACAAAACTCAAGACACTCTCGAAAACCTAACCATAACTATGGTGGGCGACTTGAAATATGGACGCACTGTTCACTCTTTGCTTATGGCAATGTACCACTTCAAGCCTAAATTCAACTTCATTGCTTGCAATGAATTGCAAATGCCTAACGAGTACAAGTTGTTCTGCGACGAACATGGCATTGAATACCACGAATCCACCGAGTTCTCTGAAGATATCATCAACGAGAGCGACATCCTATATATGACTCGTGTTCAACGTGAACGCTTCACCGACCTAATGGAATATGAACGCGTAAAAGACCTTTACAACCTACACAATGCTATGCTCGACAACAGCAAAGACAATCTACGAATTCTTCACCCACTACCACGAGTGAACGAAATTGCCTACGATGTTGATGCTAACCCAAAAGCTTACTATTTCCAACAAGCTCAAAATGGTCTTTATGCTCGCGAAGCTATAATTTGCAAAGTTTTAGGTATTGAAGTTAAATAAGGGAGGAACCAATTATGAACGATACAAATAAAAAAGAATTAGCTGTTGCAGCACTACAAAACGGTACAGTTATCGACCACATTCCAAGCGATTCTCTATTCAAAGTAGTCGATTTGCTCGGAATTAAAGCTATCGACAACAGCGTAACTATAGGTTTCAACCTCGACAGCAAGAAGTATGGCAAAAAAGGCATCATCAAAGTTGCCGATGTAAAATTCCCCGAATCTACACTCAATCGCATTGCAATAATTGCACCTAATGCTGTAATCAACATCATTAAGGACTACGAAGTGGTCGAAAAGCACAAAGTGGAACTTGCCGACAACATCTATGGCATCGTGAAGTGCAGCAACCCTAAGTGTATCACTAACAACGAGCCTATGCGCACTCATTTCCATGTTATCGACCGCGAGAATGTAGTACTAAAATGTCATTATTGCGAACGCACCGAAAACAAAGACAAAATCACTCTTAAATAAAATACCACAATGAAACAAAACTGGCGACCAGGAACAATGATATATCCATTACCAGCAATTATGGTAAGTTGTGGTAGCAACCCCGACGAATGGAATGTATTCACAGCATCATGGGTAGGCACTATTTGCTCCGACCCAGCTATGTGTTATGTATCTATTCGACCTGAACGCCATAGCTACGACATTGTGAAACGCAACATGGAATTCACGCTCAACCTCACTACTGTAGAGCTCGCTCGTGCCACCGATTGGTGTGGTGTGCGTTCGGGTCGCGACTACAACAAATTTGAGGAAATGAGCCTCACTCCATGCAAAGGCGTAAAAGTGAGCGCACCCTACATCGAGCAATCTCCTATAGCTATCGAGTGTCGCGTCAAAGAAATTATTCACCTTGGCACTCACGACATGTTCATTGCCGATGTACTTAATGTAATTGCCGACGACCGATTTATCGACCCTGAAACTGGTGCCTTCGACATGAAAAAAGCCAATCTTTTGGTTTATGCTCATGGCGGCTACTATTCTATGGGCGAACTTATAGGCACTTTCGGGTGGACTGTAAAAAAGAAAAAATAACTCAAATATAAAACATATAATAACATTATTTTATGGAGAAAGATTCATTAATTTTTGACATTATCGAACGTGAACATCAACGCCAAAAGAAAGGAATCGAACTTATTGCTTCCGAAAACTTTGTAAGCGAACAAGTGATGCAGGCTATGGGCTCATGCCTCACCAACAAGTACGCTGAAGGTTACCCTGGACATCGCTACTATGGCGGTTGCGAAGTAGTCGACGAAAGCGAAACTATTGCAATCGAACGCCTCAAGAAACTTTTTGGCGCTGAATGGGCTAATGTACAACCTCACTCTGGCGCGCAAGCCAACATGGCAGTATTTATGGCTTGCATGAACCCAGGCGACACTTTTATGGGATTGAACCTTTCTCACGGTGGTCACCTTTCTCACGGTTCACCTGTCAATTTCTCAGGTATTGTTTTCAACCAAGTTGAATACAATGTAACTGCTGACACAAATCTTGTTGATTACGATCAAATGGAACGTCTTGCTCACGAAGTGAAGCCAAAACTTATCGTAGGTGGTGCAAGTGCTTACTCTCGCGATTGGGATTATGCTCGCATGCGCGAAATCGCCGACTCAGTTGGTGCTATTCTTCTTGTCGACATGGCTCACCCTGCTGGTCTCATCGCAGCTGGTCTTCTTGAAAACCCATTGAAGCATGCTCACATCGTAACTTCAACTACTCACAAGACTCTTCGTGGTCCTCGCGGTGGTATCATCATGCTTGGTAAGGACTTTGAAAATCCTTGGGGTAAGACTACTCCTAAGGGACAAGTGAAGATGATGTCGCAACTTCTTGACTCTGCTGTATTCCCAGGCGTACAAGGTGGTCCTCTTGAACATGTTATCGCTGCTAAGGCTGTTGCTTTCGGCGAAGCTCTTCAACCATCATTTGTTGAATACCAAACTCAAGTGAAGAAGAATGCTCAAGTTATGGCTCAAGCACTTACCGACAAGGGTTATAAGATTGCTTCAGGTGGCACCGACAATCACTGTATCCTTCTTGACCTTCGCACTAAGTTCCCTGAACTCACTGGTAAGGTGGCTGAAAAGGCTCTTGTAGCTGCCGACATCACTGCCAATAAGAATATGGTTCCATTCGATAGCCGCTCTCCATTCCAAACTTCAGGTATCCGTCTTGGTACTCCAGCCATCACTACTCGTGGCGTAAAAGATGATATGATGGGCGAAATCGTTGAACTTATCGACACAGTTCTTCACGCTCCTGAAGACGAAAAGGTTATCGCTGCTGTACGCGCTAAGGTTAATGCAATTATGGGCGAATACCCAATGTTTGCTTATTAATACACCTTATTATATTAATACAATAAAGTCGGGACTTCTTTTAGAAATCCCGACTTTATTTTTTCTATGCTTTTTTTCACCTATTATTTCTTTGACGCTTTCACTTCGTTCAAATAATCTTCAAGAGCAAGCACCACTTGCTTTGCAACCTTCTTATGATATTGCACATCAGCAAGTTTTTCTTCTTCTGGCAAGCTACTCATGAACAACACTTCAAGAAGCACATTTGGATATTCCGTAGGAGCATTTAAAGAGAAGTTGAAGTTACCAATCACACCAAAATTCTTGTGGCCAAGTTCAACCAATCGTTTTTGCATTGCTACAGCCAATGCACGATCTGATACATGCTTATATGCAGTACATGAACCCATTTCGCTCAGTGGGCTACCACCTGAATTGTTGTGAATTGAAATCATCAAGTCCACGCCAGCATCTTTAAATGTCTTTTTGCGTTCGCCCATTGTTGGACCTTGGTCACCATCGCGACTCATCACGATCTTTGCGCCCTTTGCTTCAAGTAGTGCTTTCACTTCGTTCACGAGCGATAGATTCACATCTTTTTCCTTCAAGCCCGATGCACTGATTGCACCTGGGTGCTTTCCACCATGACCTGCGTCAAGACCTATCACCATTCCCTTAATTGTTGGTTGAGGTGCGTGATTTACATTAATCACAAGGCTTGTGCCACTATAATCCACTGAGTAACCCCATGAATACTTTTCCTTCAACTTGATAATAACACGATAAACATCGCTTTCTACTTGATTAAAGTCGACATAATCAATGATTTCAGTATCGAAATATTGAGTCATCCAGTTACTATTATCCATTGCACCAAACACATCAATGCAAATGCGAGTTGGATCAAGTTCTGTCCAGTAATGATAAGGCAAACGCTTTGGCAAACTGATATACACTTGATCGTAATCACCCTTATTAGCTACTCGCCAGCTTCCTGTAGTTACAGTTTCCACTTCTTCTTCAGTTGGTTCAAGATATTCCTTTTCCATGAAGGCATATCTGTTTTGTGATAGTTGTACTTTATACAAATCACCCTTTTCGCCTACCACCTTGAACACAATACCTTCGGTGACATAACCCATTTTTGAGCCACCCAAACGGTCGTCGCCATCACCATATTGTAGATATGCGCCCTTCTTTGACACAGCATTGAAATCACGCTTTTTCATCTTGCTGCGTTGAAGTTCTTTCTTTGCTTGACGGCTTGTAAATAGCTTTTCTGGACGATTAGTTGAATAATATACATTCAGTATCTTCTCAACTTCACCCATTGTATCGTCTACAATAACTGAAATAGTGTTTGGACCTTCTTTCAATTCTACTGCAGCAGCAAATGAGCCTGTCTTATACACATGCACTCTATCGCCATTCACATAAGCACGGTTACCCACATTGGTAACACCCACTACATAGTGCGTTTTGTTATACACAGTATCAACTTCGCCACGCACGATCTTTAGATCCACTTTTGCTTGCGCGCTACCACATAGCATCATTGCCATAGCCACAAGTCCTAATTTAAAACATTTCATAGTTGTTAAGTTTTTAGTATTTAATTGTTATTCTTTTCTATATTTAGTTTGTTTTCAGCTCTTCAATCTTCTTGTTATCGCCCACAAGCCACAACACATCGCCTGCTTCAAACACTTCTTGACCATTCGGAGTCTTATACTCTTCGCCACGCTGAATAGCCACCAATAGCGACATATAATCTTCGCGCAATCGTGCTGTAGCACTTGTTTTGCCCACAAGCACCGATCCTTCTTCTATTGCAAAATGCACAAACGACATATTGTTCGCATCGGCGCTATGAGCCACATTAGCTTCTTCTTCCGAATCTTCAATCACTGTCAACAACGATTGGATTTGTTCTTCAGTTCCCACTATACCTACCACATCACCAGGGAATAATCGCATATCGGCACTTGGTATTGGGAATAAGTTTGCTCCTCGTTGAATACTCACCACATTTGCGCCATATTTCTTGCGCATTCCGCTATTACATAGGCGTTCACCCACAAACGGACATGTATAACCCACAGTCAAATAGGCCAAGTGGAAATCGCTCACAAGTGTGTTACCCTTACCACTCTTTCGCAATTCTCGCTCGTTCAAGTTGCGCACAAATTTGCTTTCCATCTTTTTCATTCGTTTGCCCACGCGCTTTGTCAACAAGAACAGCAACAAAACAACGGCTACAACGGCACAAGCAACGCCCACTCCATGTGAGTATATCATTCCTACATACACTTCCACAAGAGCAAATGCAATCACAAGGCGTAATATTGTAAGCACCACAAGAGGAACCAAGAACTTATTGCCACGGCGTTGTAACTCTTGTCGTTCTGAGCGCTTGGTCGATGGATAAGTGAGCGCCATGAAGAATGGAGTCATTGCTGCAAGCGACAACAACACAGCTAAAGCCTTTCCTAAATTCATGCCAATCAAGTCTTGCGCAAATGGCACCACATAATTGATTGTCAACCACATCATTGCTATAATCACTACCGAATACAACAATATTCGCCATGAATATCGACCAATAATCGTTTTCCACACCGAACTTGTAGCATTATCTGTCGTCGCATTCTTACTATATGTCTCCAAGGCACTTACCACACGCTTTGGCAAATGCTTTTCGGTCCATTCGTAGCATGGAATAGCCCATTTTATAAAATAAGGAGTAAAGAATGTAGTGATTACACTCACAGCCACCACTATAGGATATAATGTTGCGTCGAGCACTCCAAGCGACATACCGAGCGACGCAATAATAAACGCAAATTCACCTATTTGCGTAAGACTGAAACCACTCTCGATAGCAATCTTCAATGGCTGACCTGTGGCAAGCATACCCACTGTACCGAATACTATCATACCCACTATCACAACTATCGATAGCAATAATATAATAGTCCAATATTCCGAGATAATACTTGGATTTACCATCATACCCACCGAGATGAAGAACACTGCACCAAATAGGTCCTTCACTGGCTTCATCACTTTTTCAATATGTTCGGCCTCGTTGGTTCCTGCAAGTATCGAACCCATAATGAATGCGCCAAGCGCCATCGAAAATCCTGAGAACACCGAGAACACAGCCATCAACATACACAATCCCACCGATATTATCAATAACATTTCGTCATTGATAAGGCGACGATAACGGGCAAAGAATGTTGGCAAAACATACACACCCACAGTGAAACATATCACAAGGAAGAACACCAATTTTCCTATACTATATAGCATCTCGCTTCCCTCAACACTATTATTGAGAGCCACACTCGACAGCAACACCATCATTACCACTGCAAACAAGTCTTCACATATCAGCACAGCCAATACATGTGGCACAAAACGGCGTTGTCGCATATTCAAATCGGTAAATGCCTTGATAATAATCGTTGTCGACGACATCGACAGCATTCCACCAAGAAACAATCGATTTATAAAATTATAATCCAGGAATCCACCCACAGTAAATCCGAGCCCCATCATACCGCCAACGATAATCAGAGCCGTCACCGCGGCTGAACCGCCCACATTCATCAATTTCTTAAAACTGAATTCCAGCCCTAAGCAGAACAATAGCACTATAATACCTATCTCTGCCCAAAACTCTATATTTGCCTCATTTCCTACTGTTGGAAAATACTTAAAATTGCTACTCGCAACAAAACCCGCAACTATATATCCTAATACTATAGGCTGCTTAAGCTTCTTAAAAATCAATGTTACAACTGCGCCAAGCATCAATATCAATGCCAAGTCGCCTATCAATCCCTCAATATTCATATCTCTTTATTCGATTTTCTATTCATCTATCGCATTCTACGAATGCGTACTACAAATTTACACATTTTTCACCAATACAACATCGCAACTTCTTTTTTTTATCATTCATAACAACATTTTAAACAAATAATTTTGTATTTTTGTAGAACTAATAACCGGAGGACGCAACTATGGACAGCGAAAAACGACTTTACATCATAAGTGGTTGTAATGGCGCAGGTAAAACCACTGCTTCCTACACCCTTCTGCCCGAAGTGTTCCAATGCAAAGAATTCGTCAACGCCGACGAAATTGCTAAAGGACTTTCTCCTTTCAACCCCGAAGGAGTGGCTATCGATGCTGGCAAAGTGATGCTTCAACGCATCAACGACCTTCTCGAACGCGAAGAAACTTTTGCCATCGAAACCACGCTCTCATCACGCACGCTAAAATCGCTTGTAAAGAAAGCGCAATCACTCGGCTACAATGTAAAACTCATCTTCTTTTGGCTTAACAGCACCCAGCTGGCTATAAGCCGTGTGGCGCAACGAGTAAGAGAAGGTGGACACAACATTCCACAGCATGTAATCCGACGACGCTATGTTGCTGGCATTCGCAATCTTTTCAAAATCTTTATCCCCATTGTTGACAATTGGCTCATTGCCGACAACAGCGCTACACCACGCATTCTCATTGCCGAAGGTGGTAAAAACATGGACACCGTAATCTACGACGAAGATCGTTACAACGATGTTATTCAATATATGGGAAAACTCCGAATATAGAATCAAGTTGCAACAAGGCTTCGCCTACGGCTATCACATACACGACAAAGAACAATTATAATCACTTTGTTACCCTTATCGAAATTTAGGTACCGAACAAAAAAATAATATATATACACAAAAAAAATCTTAACGACTAACCTCTATTTTCCAACTTTTTTCTATCTTTGCACATCATTTTTATAACTCGAATTTCAAACTAAATTTTCCCCATATGAAACAAGATATGATTGTTATCTTAGACTTGGGTAGTCACGAAAACACTGTGGTGGCTCGTGCTATTCGAGCGCTTGGCGTGTATAGTGAAATCTATCCACACGACATTACTGTAGAGGAACTTAAGGCATTGCCTAATGTAAAGGGTGTCATCATCAATGGTGGTCCTAACAATGTTATCGATGGTGTTGCTATCGATGTAAATCCTGAAATCTACAACGCAGGCGTTCCTGTTATAGCTGCAGGTCACGACAAAGCTCTTTGCGAAGTTAAACTAGCTCAATTCGAAAACGACGAAGAAGCTATCAAGGTTGCTCTTAAGGATTTCGTATTCGATGTTTGCAAAGCTGAAGCAAACTGGAACATGACCAACTTCGTTAACGACCAAATCGAACTTGTTCGTCGTCAAGTAGGCGACAAGAAGGTTCTTCTTGCTCTATCTGGTGGTGTTGACAGCTCTGTTGTTGCTGCTCTATTGCTTAAGGCTATCGGCGACAACCTTGTGTGCGTGCATGTTAACCACGGTCTTATGCGCAAGGGCGAATCAGAAGATGTTGTTGAAGTGTTCCGCAACCAACTTAACGCTAACCTTGTTTATGTTGACGCAACCGAACGCTTCCTTGGCAAACTTGCTGGCGTTACCGATCCAGAAGAAAAGCGTAAAATCATCGGTAGCGAATTCATTCGCGTATTCGAAGAAGAAGCTCGCAAACTTGATGGTATCGACTACTTGGGACAAGGTACAATCTATCCTGACATCGTAGAAAGCGGTACTAAGACTGCTAAGATGGTGAAATCTCACCACAATGTAGGTGGTCTTCCTGAAGATCTTCAATTTGAACTTGTTGAACCATTGAAGCAACTTTTCAAGGACGAAGTTCGCGCTTGCGGTCTTGAACTTGGTTTGCCTTACGATATGGTTTATCGTCAACCATTCCCAGGACCAGGTCTTGGTGTTCGTTGCCTTGGCGAAATCACTCGTGAACGTCTTGAAGCAGTTCGTGAATCAGATGCTATCCTTCGCGAAGAATTCAAGCTTGCAGGTCTTGACAAGAAAGTATGGCAATACTTCACAGTTGTGCCTGATTTCAAGTCAGTAGGTGTTCGCGACAATGCTCGTTCTTACGAATATCCTGTTATCATTCGCGCCGTTAACACTATCGACGCAATGACTGCAACTATCGAACACATCGATTGGGCTATCCTTGACAAGATCACAGCACGCATTCTTAGCGAAGTGAAGAATGTAAACCGTGTGTGCTACGACATGTCACCAAAGCCAAACGCAACTATCGAATGGGAGTAAAAATAACCCCTTTTTAAGCATATTTAAATAACCTCTGCCCTTAAAAGCAGAGGTTATTTTATTGATACACACCATCCAGAGTGTTCTAGAGGCACCTTCAACCCCAATGTTAATAAATGTAATTTGACAGCACTTTTTGAGTGCCAGTAGCACGATTAAGTTAGCACTGTAGAAAGATTGAAAAGAGAGTTTTGTTCGATAAATCTCACAAAAATAGGCGATGCTCGTTGCAAGATATTAAAGTAAACTTTATATCTCACTCGCTTGCAATAACTTTTATATTACTTTTAATAATATTCAAAACTACAATTTATGGGATACATTTAGATTTTCAACAAATTCCCAAGTAACACAATGTAATGCTCCTCCATCTTCAATTAGAGGTCTTGAATATATTGGAATAATCTTAAGCAGTGGAAATAATCTAGAAAATGTTTCAATTGCAGCAATGTCGTTATCACAATCAGCATTTTTGGACAATACTGGAAGTAAGATTACATTAGGAAGTTGCAAATAATTCAAATAACACCAAGAATCCTTATCCTCTTTACAGTTATATACAAGCTCTACGATATCAAAATGTGGTTCAAGTATCTTTGTGAGTCTTTTATGAAATTCTTTATCTTTATTCTTCCAACAACTGTTCAACAAAATTTTATTACCACCAAGTGAGGCAACCATACCATCTGCATGCCCACAAAAATCATACATATCCCAAGGCAACAAGATTATTTCGGCAAATAGCTTTTCTGTAAGATGAGACAGCAGGTCAAGGGGTTTCCATTCAGGGTTTTCCATAAATATTTTATCTGTCATTATCACCTTATCATCACATCTAACATAATTGCCACCATCAAAAACTATACCAAGGTCAGTTGGGGTACAAATATTCAGATCTCTGCAAGCAACATCTTGTTCCGTTATATATTTTTGCTCTGTTATATAATCTTTCAAATAATCGGGATTATATTTATATTTTGCATAAACACCATCACCTGATAGCAAAACTGGCATATAATCTCGACACCAATAATCATTGGTGTTGCTAAGTTCACGATGTTCTATTCCTAAATCTCCAAGAGCTTTAGAAATTGCATTTGCAATGCAAACCGTTTTGGGTGTTGTACGTAAATGACTGGAAGTATATATAACAATTTTATGTTTCATATTTCATCTTTACGAGTAAAACTCCATTTACGGTTACACTTCTCCTTTGTCTTAAGGTATTCTGTTTCACTTTCAGAAACGAACACATTTTTACGAGGCTCGCCTTTAGAAATAATTGGAGTATATGGTACATCAACCCATTTAACACCGTTGATTTCACCCAAAGGGAAACCATTTAGCAAAAAATATAGATATGTCGATTGGGTATTAAAACAATACTTGTCATTTTCTTCAAAATGGTTTTTGTTCCACTTGAGGTATTTTTCACCTTTCTTTACTTCATAGGAACGGATAAGAGCTGACGCTCGATATTTGCCACTTTCACTTTCAAAAGTAATATCAAAACCAGAATTATGAGCGTGAATAGTCATCAAAGGGAAATATGGAATTTCTTGTTCATTCTTGTTTCTATGATAAACTATAGGGTCGTGCACTCCATTCTCAGCTTCGCTATGGAAATAGAATTCTACTGTTTTAATGTATATCTTATACATGTTGTTTACATCTATATATCCACCATACAAGAAAACAGAAGCTATTTCAGAAAATTTTTCATAAAGTTCTGAAACACTATTTCCACCATTAAAATGAGTCAAAGTTTCTAATAATTTCATCGTCATATTTGAATTTAGTTCAAGGCAAAGGTACTATTTTTTTTCAACAACAAAGTCAGTATATGTAAAACGACACCAATCTTTGACACCAATTCTCTTTTCACAAGACAAAAATTAGAGTTAAAGTGTTGATAATGAAGTTAAAATATTCAATCAAAATTTAACGCATCTAGTCGAGTGGGAATAATTTTTGCTTAAGCAAAAATTATCGAGTGCAAGCGAGGACGGCTTGTCAGCCATAGGCTGGTGCCTATTCGATGAAATCGACCGAGACTTGCCTCAATAATTTCGATTTTCGAGCGCAAGCGAGGAGCGTTGGTTGAGCGGCAGCGAAGCACGCGTTTGCGAAGCAACCGAGACTTGCCTCAATAATAATACCATTAAAGTCACTAAAGTCTTTATTCGACCTTAGTGACTTTTTTTATTCACTACACAATCCACAATCGCCATTAATTACTATATTTGCATATATATTTACCTAAATCATAAAATTAATATGAACAAAACACTTCTTTCATTATTAGCACTTCTCTTTATTGCTGGAGTATGCGTTGTTTCTTGTCCTAAATACGATGACCATTCACAAACTATCAACCGTGAAGTTGACCGAGTTATCAAAGAAAAAATCTCAGAAAACGCCAAGAGTGATTCCGACAAAGTCATTTCATGGTTTGCCTCAGCTTTATGTTCTAAAATCTCAGAATACCTCATCGAGGACAACCTCATTGTAGATAATTATATCCTATTCAGCGTGGGTAAAATATCACTTGGTGGTGAAGAAAAAATAATATCGATTGGTGCGCTCAATTACATCTACACCGATTTAAAAGATGCTATCGACAAAGAATGGGATAAATATTTCGGAGACGACGAAGAATCCAAAGAGAACCCAAAACCTAAAGCACGCAAAACAAAGAAAGCACGCAAACAAAACAATTCTGAATCGTTTTCACAAATAGAAGAAACCCAAAAACATTCAGATGACAATAGTGAGGAAACTAACGAGCCTTCAAGCGACGATTATGCCGAAAACATCGTCGATGATTCCAATTATGAGAATATTTTTAAAATCAAAAATAACACTGAGTCTACAACAACCGAGAATGATACTGAACAAGTATTTACAGCTGTTGAGCAAATGCCTCAATTTCCGGGTGGCGATGCTGCACTTATGAAATTTATATCTAGCAACATTAACTACCCTCAAGAAGCATATCAAAATGGCATTCAAGGTCGAATTATCGTTCAATTGGTAGTAAAAAGTGATGGTTCAGTTGGCGATGTAAAGGTAATTCGCAGTGTAGATGCCTCACTCGACAGAGAAGCTATTCGCGTATGCAAATCTTTACCTAATTTTACGCCTGGAAGAATGAACGGTAAAGCAGTTAATGTTTGGTACACATTACCTATCACATTCAAATTACAAGGATCATACTAAACTTTTCCTCAAAATCGCTTGTAAAAAAAAAAAAAAAAATGCTACCTTTATGGGCACAAATTTAAACCAATTAAAACTTTAAAACTATGATAAAGGAAAGTATTATTCGTGCACTTTTAGCTGGAGTTTTTTTCATTATTCTCTTGTGGTTGGGAAATACATATCTGTTTGACCAAGAAATTTCCATTTACAGATACTTATTACAATTTATACTTTTCTCTGCACTAATGGCAGTTGTATACTACTACTCTTTAAAGAAACAAAACAAGAAAGATAAAGAATAATCAGCTATACATCTATTATGAAAAAAGGATATTTTATTTTCGCACTTTTAGTCACCTCTTTTTGGTGGTTATTCGGGTTAGTATTTTACTCAACTCATTCATTTATCTTCTACTTGATAATGTTTGTCGGTATAGTGGTGTTATGCCCTATCATACAATACATCATCGACAAATTCAAACCATATAAGAAGGATTAACTCACATTTCATAGCCACAAACACCTCCGCAACGACTTCACGCTTTAAATAATCCCTATCATCGAATATACTCACGACTTTTTTATTCAAACAGCACAAATTATTAACTAAAATATAGTAATTTTGTGGCAAATAACTTAATGATATGGATATTTTAAAGAGAAATCAAAAGTATAAGTGGGAATTTGAAAACATTGGAGGTACTTCAAGAGTACGAATCTACAAAGGTGATGACATTGCACATCTTGACCAATTGGACAAAAAGATGTGGACAGTGCTTTCATGCCCAATAAAAGGTCTTGAAATCGACGAAAAGAGCCTTGCATATATGGATTGGGATGCCGATGGCAAAATCCGTGTAAACGATGTAATCAACATTTCTAAATGGGTTACTTCGGTGCTTAAGAATTCTAACGACCTTCTTGAAGGTAAAGACTCTATCGACATCAATCAAATCAACACTGAAGTTCCTGAAGGTGCTAAACTTTACAATTCAGCAAAGCAAATCCTTGCTAATCTAAATAAGGAAGGTACTACTATCTCGCTTGCCGACACTGCCGACCTTGCAGCTATCTTTGCTAAAACTCGTTTCAATGGAGATGGCGTAATTACAGAATTGTCTACCGACGATGCTCAAGAAAAGGCAGCTATCGCTGCAGCTATCAAAATCACAGGTGGCACTCTTGACCGTAGTGGTGACCAAGGCGTAAACACAGATCAAATTGAAGCATTCTACAAAGACCTTGCCGAATATGACGCATGGCTCAACTCTATTGTAGCTCTTCCATTTGCCGACAAGACCGATGCTGCTATCGACTTGTATAATGCGTTGGACGCAAAGATGAAAGATTTCTTTATGCGTTCTAAGTTGGCTTCATTCTCTCCCGATAGTACTGCAGCACTTGATGTGCAAACTGCAAGAATCGAAGCTATTAGCGCCGAAAATCTTCAAAGCAAACAAGAAGAAATTGCACAATACCCTATTGCACGCATCACTGGAAAGAGCGAAATAGACCTTTCATCTCCTATCAACCCAGTATGGGCCGATAAGTTCAACACTCTTATGGGTATCGTAATGAGTGCCGATAAGACTACTCTTACCGAAGACGATTGGAATGAAATCGGAGCTCAATTGGCTGCTTACACTGCTTGGAAAAATGCTAAGGTGGGTGCTTCAGTCGAACCTCTTGGAGTTGACACTATCAAGGAACTATTAGCGCAAAACAAGAAAGAAGCTCTGTTGGCTCTTGTTGCGCAAGATGCTACTTTGAAAGAAGATATAGAAAACATCGAAACTGTAGATAAATTCCTTCACATCTTGAGGGATTTTTACCGACTACTTAAAAACTTCATCACTTTCCACGATTTCTACGACAAGAGCAAGAAAGTGAAAGCTATTTTCCAAAGTGGTACTCTTATCATCGACCAAAGAGCTTGCAACTTCTGCATGAAGGTAACCGATATGGCAAAGCATAGTGCATCTGCAGCAGCAAGTGGTATGTATCTTGTTTACTGCGATTGTACTACAAAAGCAAAGGCCGACAAGCTACAAATCGTAGCAGCTATAACTGTTGGTGAGGTAGGAAACCTTGAAGTAGGCAAAAATGCAATCTACTACGACAATGAAGGTGTAGAATGGGATGCAATGATAACTAAAGTTGTTGACAACCCTATCAGCATCTCTCAAGCTTTCTGGAGCCCTTATCGCAGAATGGCTACTACAATTGAAAATCTTATCAATAAGAGCGCTGCCGAAAAAGATGCTAAGATGATGTCGCAAGCCAACGAGAAAATCAATGCTATGCCAACAACGCTTCCTGAAACTCCTAAAGAAGGTGACGCAGCAGCAGCTACAGCAGCAGCTCCAACTCCTCCTTTCGACATCGCAAAATTTGCTGGTATCTTTGCTGCAATTGGTATGGCTCTCGGTATGATTGGTACAGCTCTTGCTGCTCTTGCTAAGGGTATCTTTGCGCTTAAATGGTGGCAATTGATTCTTTCTTTCGCAGGTATTATGCTCATCATCTCTGGTCCTGCTATGATTATGGCTTGGATGAAGCTTCGCCGTCGCAACATTGCTCCATTGTTGAATGCTAACGGTTGGGCTATAAATGCAGCATCTAAGATTAGTATTCCATTCGGTAACACTCTTACCGATATTGCTAAATATCCTAAAATGCGTCTTAAAGACCCTTATGCTAAGAAAGGTATGCCAGTGTGGGCAAGCATCCTTCTTACAGTGGTTACTATCCTTGCATTTGTTGCTGGTATTGTAGCCTACTTGACGCTTTGCAAAGGATACTCAATGAATGATTTCTTTACATTCTAACAACTTGAATATCATACATAAAAAAATGACGGCAACATTGCCGTCATTTTTTGTTTTATCCTTATTCTTCCATAAGGTCGTCATATTTCTGGAACAAGAAATCGTTGTAAGGGAAACGAGCCTGATGAATTGCTTTAGCCTTTTCATATAGCATCGTTTTCAACTCTTCGATATTTTGCTTATTCTTAGCCGAGATAAACACGCAGTTCTTTTCCATCTTCGCCATCCAAGTTTCCTTTAGTTCTTCAAGCGAAATATTTTCGCGAGTGCGTGGTGTGAGGTCGTCCTCATCTTTCTTCACATAAGTGAACGCATCTATCTTATTGAATACAAGAATCATTTCCTTATCGGTTGCTTCACACACTTCTCTAAGAGTCTTATTCACGATTTCAATCTGATCTTCAAATTGTGGGTGCGAAATATCTACCACATGCACAAGAATATCGGCATCGCGCACCTCGTCAAGCGTACTCTTGAATGATTCCACAAGATGGTGAGGCAATTTGCGAATAAAACCTACTGTGTCGCTCAACAAAAATGGAAGATTTTCAATCACCACCTTACGACAAGTAGTATCAAGCGTAGCAAACAACTTATTTTCGGCAAACACATCACTCTTACTTAGCAAGTTCATAAGTGTTGACTTACCCACATTCGTATAACCCACAAGGGCAATGCGTGTAAGCTTTCCACGATTCTTGCGTTGCACAGTGAATTGTGTATCAAGTTCTTTAAGTTTTTGCTTCAACAACGAAATCTTATCAAGAATAATACGACGGTCGGTTTCGATCTGAGTTTCACCAGGACCACGCATACCGATACCACCTCGTTGGCGTTCAAGGTGAGTCCACATTCGAGTCAATCGTGGTAGCAAATAACGATATTGTGCAAGCTCTACTTGCAACTTAGCACTCGCTGTTTGCGCGCGTTTAGCAAATATGTCGAGAATCAAACTTGTACGGTCAAGAATCTTCACCTTCAATTCTTTTTCGATGTTAGATACTTGCTTCGATGACAAATCATCGTCAAATATCACAAGACCGATTTCATTTTCCTCTACATATTCTCTAATTTCAATCAACTTACCTGTACCTACGAATGTAGCGCGATTAGGTTGGTCAATGCGTTGAAGGAATTTCTTCACCACCACAGCACCTGCCGTATCGGCAAGAAATGCAAGCTCATCGAGATACTCGTTAGCCTTCATTTCATTTTGTTGCTGTGTGATAAGTCCCACAAGCACAGCCTTCTCACTGAGTTCTTCAGTGATTATATTATCAATCATTCCGTCTTTTCTTGGCTTTGCCATATCTTCTTCTTTCTTCAGTATTTTAGGGCTTTTATTCCGTTTCAGCCCCCAATTTTTCGTTATAAAAATTATTTTCTCTGCAAAAATAATCATTTTCTGCCAAAACCACTGCAATATCTACATAAATTACAACACAACAGCACTTTCAGTTTTTTTATTCGGCACAAAAACACTAAATTTGCATAATAATCAATTATTTTTTTATTCAACAATGAACGATATACCACAATGCCCTAAATGTGGCAGCGAATATACTTATTTTGATGGCTCACTTTATGTTTGCCCTGACTGTGCTCACGAATTCAATCTTGACGACAACGAAACAGCCGAAGACAACACTGTTGCTAAGGATAGCAATGGTGCCGAGCTTTTCGACGGAGATGCAGTAACTGTAATCAAGGACCTAAAAGTAAAAGGTTCTTCTATGGTTATCAAGCGTGGCACTAAAGTAAAGAGTATTCGCCTAACCGACAATCCAGAAGAAGTGGATTGCAAAATCGAAGGTAGCAGCATCGTACTAAAGACTTGCTTCCTTAAAAAATAACACACAGAATTATGAACAAAGAAGCTCTCATAACTTTATATACCGATTTCGTAGGTGCAGAACCTACCGAAATCATCGAATTGCCTGCATCGGGTTCCAACCGTCGCTACTTCCGTCTTCTCGGAAAACAGTCGATAATTGGAGCTATTGGCACTTGTAAAGAAGAAAACGAAGCATTCCTATATATGGCCGACCATTTCCACAAGAAAGGTTTGCCCGTTCCTAAAGTGTATGCTGTGAGCAACGACAAGATGGCTTACATTCAAGAAGACTTGGGCGACCTTGCTCTTTTCAAAGCTATCGAAAAAGGTCGATTGACACGCGTATTTGGCGAAGACGAAATGCGTCTTCTCATCAAAACGCTTCACATCCTACCTAAGATTCAGTTCAAGGGTGCCGAAGACATGGATTTCAACATTTGCTATCCAGTGCCTGAGCTCGATCGCCGCTCAATCCTTTGGGACTTGAACTATTTCAAGTATTGCTTCCTTAAAGCTACTGGTATGGAATTCTCGGAACCACAACTCGAAGACGACTTCGAGCGTTTGGCCGACTCTTTGCTTAAAAATAATTCCAATACATTCCTTTATCGCGACTTCCAATCACGCAATGTGATGATAAAGGACGACGAACCTTATTTCATCGACTTCCAAGGTGGTCGCAAAGGACCTTTCTACTATGATGTAGCATCGTTCTTGTGGCAAGCTAAAGCTAACATTCCTGAAAGCACTCGTCAAGAGCTTCTAAAGGAATACCTTAAGGCTTTGCGCCAATACACCGACATCGATGAAGCTGAATTCTATTCACAGCTAAGAGTGTTCGTACTTTTCCGCACTCTTCAAGTACTTGGTGCTTATGGTTTTAGAGGATATTTTGAGAAAAAGCCTTATTTCATTCAAAGTGTTCCTTTTGCTCTCGAAAATCTTCGCGACCTACTCGAAACTCCTTTCACCGAGTTCCCTTACCTCAACTCAATGCTTACACAGCTTATCAACCTTAAGCAGTTCACAAGCGAGTTGCAAAAACAAGCTCTCACCGTTAAGGTCATGAGTTTCTCTTATAAGAAGGGTATTCCTAACGATGCTTCGGGCAATGGTGGTGGTTTTGTGTTCGACTGCCGTGCTATCAACAACCCTGGTAAATACGATCGTTACAAACCATTCACAGGTCTCGACGAATGCGTCATTAAATATCTTGAGGATGATGGTGGAATCTTGGAATTCCTCGACCACGCCTATGCTCTTGTTGATTCATCGGTACAACGATACATCGAACGCGGCTTCACCAATCTTATGGTATGCTTTGGCTGTACTGGTGGTCGTCATCGCTCGGTTTACAGCGCTCAACACATGGCGGAACACATCCACAAGAAATGGAATGTGCGCGTTGAACTTGTGCATCGCGAACAAAACATCGAAGAACATCTACGCCCTAAACGCAATTAAAATCGAGTATGAAAGCAATGATTTTTGCAGCGGGACTTGGCACTCGCCTGCGACCACTAACCGACAATATGCCTAAAGCTATGGTTCCCGTTGCGGGCAAACCTATGCTTCAACGCGTGATTGAAAATCTTGCGCACTATGGCTTTCACGATATCATAGTGAATGTGCATCATTTCGGAGAACAAATCATTGATTTCCTCGCTAAAAACGACAATTTCGGGCAAAACATAGTAATTAGCGACGAGCGCGGTCTACTTCTCGACACTGGTGGTGGAATTCTTGCTGCACGACAATGGCTCGACGATGGTGTACCTTTCATCGTGCACAATGCCGACATTCTCACCACTCTCGACCTCTCAGCAATGTATCAACATCACTGCGCAAGCAATGCCGATGCTACCTTGCTCGTAAAAAGCCGAATCACTGAGCGATATTTACTCTTCGACAACAATAACCAACTACAAGGTTGGATCAACAAAAAGACTGGTGAGACTCGCCCTAATGGATTTGACATCACAAGCCAAGAATATCAAGAATTTGCCTTTGGAGGTATTCACATAATTTCGCCTACCATATTCAATGCACTTGATGGATACACCAACGAAGCAAAATTCTCTATCACTCCATTCTACATCGACCGTTGCCACGACCTCACTATTCAAGGTTACAACCCATCGAAATATGAATGGTTTGATATTGGTCGCCACGAGACTCTCACCCTCGCCAACGAATTCTACGGCAAACAAAAATAAACAAGAAAAGCTTATTTCCTCCGAAATAAGCTTTTCTTATAATCATTATCAGCAATTACTCTTCGAAAATATCACTGCCGTTGCGACGCATATGTATAAAAGCCTCGGCTCTATCACAACGAAACTCCAATCCTCTGAACTTTTCGCTATGGCAATGCCAGCCCTTATATGATTTGCGAGTATTTTGACTCTCGTGGCAATAGTAAGCCTCGTGCTTCTGGTCTGCCACAGCCGATATATCTACATAGTCGGTAGGTTGGAAATACTGCGTTTGCGTGCCATTCATAGTCTCAAAATAGAACAATTCAAAATTATAATTTAGACGACGCCACGCATCAAACACCAAAATCGAGCACACTCGATGGTCGGGATGTCCGTCAATAGGCCAATGCGTAAACACAATATCAGGATTCTCGTTGGCTATTAGCTCTCTCATTTCGGCATAACGCGCTTTGTTTATTTCGGTATTACCATCTATTTGAGTCATAAACACAGGGCGAGCGTCAAGGATTTTGCACGCATTTATTGCTTCTTGCGAGCGTATTGCTGCTGCTTCGTCATTATTTTTACCTTTTATACCACCCTCACCACGAGTGAGATAAACCGATACCACTTCCCAGCCAGCTTGTCGCAAGCGCAACATTGTACCTCCCACATTACCTTCAGGATCATCAGGATGCGCGCCTATCACCAATGCTTTCCTATATTTCGATTGTTTTTTGTTTTCGCTTGCAAAAGCTTCTGCGCCTAATAATGTTGCTCCAGCCACAGCCAATCCTGCTGTCTTTAGCATATCTCGTCGATTCATAGATATATTATTTTTACGATTTATGTGTTCGCAAAGATAATTATTTTTCTATAAATCTCTCACATATATACACAAAAACAACCGTTATTATCTTTTCTCATTGATAACAACGGAGTTTTTCGTTTATACCTCGCCCTCCAATTTAGGAAAGCTCAGCCGATTACGCTCACGCGCGGAACAGCTACTGATTAGTGCTTGTAAACTGAATCAGATACTGAAAGGCTGTAACGACCCTTTGCACGACGACGTGCCAATACCTTACGACCGTTAGCTGTCTTCATTCTAAGACGGAAACCGTGCTTATTAGCTTTCTTTCTGTTTGAAGGTTGGAATGTTCTTTTCATTACTCTATTTTTATTTTGTTTTACTTATTTTCAACTTTCGGATTGCAAAATTAGGCACTTTTTCGCAAATAAACAAATGTAATTGATTTTTACATGCAACTTTTTTGCGTTTTTTACTAAATCTGATTAATTTTGCACTCGATTTGATTCGATAACACAATAATTTTCAAAAAAAATAAATTTCGAGAAAGCATTATGATGAACGCTCAAGACATCAAGAACGGTACTTGTATCCGTATGGACGGCCGTCTTTATTTCTGTATTGAATTCCTACATGTTAAGCCTGGTAAGGGTAACACTTTCATGCGTACCAAGCTTAAGGACGTTGTTGACGGTCGCGTTTTGGAACGCCGCTTCAACATCGGTGAAAAACTTGAAGATGTGCGCGTAGAACGCCGCGACCACCAATTCCTTTATGCTGATGGTGGCGACCTTATCTTCATGAATAACGAAACTTTCGAACAAGTGCCTATCGCTCGCGACCTTGTTACTGGCGTTGACTTCATGAAAGAAGGTGATACTGTTTCTGTAGTTTCTGACGCTTCTACTGATACTGTACTTTACGCTGAAATGCCTGTTAAGACTACTCTTAAGATTACTTACACTGAACCAGGTCTTAAGGGTGATACTGCTACTAACACTTTGAAGCCAGCTACAGTTGAAACTGGTGCAACAGTGCGTGTACCTCTTTTCATCGGCGAAGGTGAAACTATCGAAGTTGACACTCGCGATGGTTCTTATGTAGGTCGTGTTAAGGCTTAATTAAAGCTCACAATACATAAAAACAGAATATTGACGCAAGCAACTAATGCTTGCGTCTTTTTTTATGCCCAAAAACATAGTTGTCAAACATCCTAAAAAATTTGCTTATCAATAATAATATTTTCAAAGAAAATTGCTAAATTTCGCCTCGAATTTAGGTTCAGAATAGAATCTACTTATAAACCTTAGTATTAACACCTAAAAACTTACCATTATGATAGTTGGTATTCCTAAAGAAATTAAAAACAATGAGAGTCGCGTAGGTTTAACACCTGCTGGAGTTAAAGAACTTGTTAAGCGCGGTCACACAGTATATGTGCAACACACTGCGGGCGAAAACTCAGGTTTTTCCGACCAAGAATATATCGATTACGGAGCAAAAATTCTACCTACTATTGCCGATGTGTACGCTATCGCCGATATGATAGTGAAAGTTAAAGAACCTATCGAACCTGAATACGAACTTATCAAGGAAGGACAACTTCTTTTCACATATTTCCACTTTGCTTGCGACGAAACTCTTACTCTTGCGATGAAGCAACGCAAAGCAGTGTGTCTTGCTTACGAAACAGTGCAACTTGACGACGGATCACTTCCTCTTCTTATCCCTATGAGCGAAGTTGCTGGTCGTATGTCAATTCAAGAAGGTGCTCGATTCCTCGAAAAACCTCAAGGTGGTAAAGGCAAACTTATGGGTGGTGTTCCTGGCGTTCGCCCTGCAAGAGTATTGGTACTTGGTGCTGGTACTGTAGGTACACAAGCTGCTATTATGGCTGCTGGTATGGGCGCTGAAGTAATGATTACCGACATCAACTTGAAGCGTCTACGCTATCTTTCTGATGTTCTTCCTAAGAATGTAAAGACAATCTATAGCAACAGCCACAACATCAATATGGAACTTGGCCACATCGACCTAATCGTTGGTTCTGTTCTTATTCCTGGCGACAAGGCTCCTCACCTCATCACACGCGATATGCTTAAGTTGATGAAACCTGGTACTGTGCTTGTCGATGTTGCTATCGACCAAGGTGGTTGCTTCGAAACATCTCACCCTACTACTCACTCTGAACCTACTTACATCATTGACGGTGTGGTTCACTATGCTGTAGCCAACATTCCTGGTGCTGTACCTTACACATCTACTATCGCTCTTAGCAATGCAACTCTTCCTTATGCTCTTCGCCTTGCCGACAAGGGTTGGAAGAAGGCTTGTCAAGACGACCCTGCTCTTGCTAAAGGTCTAAACATGGTTGAAGGTAAGGTTACATTTGAAGCTGTGGCTAAGGTATTCGGTCTTGAATACACTCCTGTAAAAGAAGTTCTTGCATAATAAAACATAAATTATCAACTCAAAGGGTTGCGTTTTTAGCGCAATCCTTTTTTTATTAATAATTATTGTTTAAATTTGTAAAGTTAACTAACGACAACATTACTTATGCCTTATTTTTCAGTAATTGTACCTGTATATAATCGCATCGACGAGGTGAGCGACCTGCTCGAAAGTCTTTCACGACAAACCAACCGCGACTTCGAGATTATTCTCGTTGAAGACGGTTCTACCGAGCCTTGCAAGCATATTGCCGACCAATATGCCGACCGCCTTGACTTACAATACTACCACAAAAGCAACGAAGGGCGTAGCATTGCACGCAACTATGGCATCGAACGCGCGCGCGGCGAATATTTCATCTTCTTCGACTCCGACTGCGTCATTCCCGAAGGATATTTCGATGCATTGAGCAAACGATTGAAAGAAAACTACACCGACTGCTTTGGTGGTCCTGATGCTGCCCACGACTCGTTTACCGATGTTCAAAAAGCTATCAATTACAGCATGACATCGTTCCTCACTACAGGTGGTATACGCGGTGGAAAGGTGCAAATGGAAAAATTTGTCCCTCGCTCATTCAACATGGGATATTCTCGCAAGGTATGGGAAACTGTGGGAGGATTTCGCGAGATGTTCTCCGAAGACATCGACATGAGTACGCGCATTCGCCAAGCCAATTTCAGCATTCAGCTCATTCGCGATGCCTATGTCTATCACAAACGACGCACTTCTTTGCCTAAATTCTGGCGTCAAACCTATGTTTTTGGTATGTCGCGCATCACACTGAAGCTACTCTACCCTGGTTCAATGAAATTAGTTCACTGCCTTCCTGCATTCTTCGTGCTCGGTAGTGCAGCCATGATAATCCTTGCCCTACTATGGCATTGGTGGGCAATAATACCTCTCGTAGCCTACTTGCTTGCAGTGTGGATTACTGCGATATTCTCCACTCGAAGCATTAAGATAGGCTCACTTGCAGTCATCACAAGCATTATCCAACTTGGTGCCTACGGTTGTGGTTTCATCAAGGCCTATGTATGGAAAATATTGCTTGGTCATGGACGCAACATCGAAGAAGAAATAATAATACGAAAAGGTAAGTAATCCGTTTGTACTATGAACGCCGACAATCAATACACACGAGCCATCAAAGACCTCGCCCTTGAGGATCGTCCTCGCGAAAAAGCCGAGCGATTAGGATTTCGTGCGCTCACCACGGCCGAACTATTAGCCATCCTTGTGGGTAGTGGCAGTCGTGGCGAATCGGTTGTCGACCTGTGCCAACGCATTCTCAACACCTACGACAACAAACTATACAATTTAGGGCGTCGCAACATCAAAGACCTCACGCATTCATTTCATGGCATCGGCAAAGCTAAAGCCGAAACCATACTTGCAGCTCTTGAAATTGCGCGTCGTTATCGCGAAGAGGACCATTACGAGGAGCGACCTCTCATCACCGATTCCAAGAAAGTGTTCGACTACATCAAAGATGACCTTCGCGACCTTCCCAACGAAGAATTTTGGATTCTCACGCTCAATCGCGCTAAACGAATCGTTGGCAAACACTGCATAAGTAGTGGTGGAACAGCAGGAACAACGGTTGACATCAAAATCGTCCTAAAAACTGTTCTCCAAGAACTTGCCGATAGCTTCATTGCTGTGCACAACCACCCTTCGGGCAACCTCACACCAAGTCAGCAGGACAATATCATCACCGAGAATCTGCGCAAAGGTGGCGAAGCCATAGGAGTTCCACTCCTCGACCACATCATTGTAGCACAAAGTGGATATTACAGCTATCTCGACAACATGAAACTATAACAAACAACTAATATAAACCTAAAAACTTAACAAAATGAAACGAATCTGTACACTATTTGTGGCCATCGTAATGTTTGCGATGTGCATCACGGCCGAAGTACACAAGCCTATCCTCGTGGGACACCGAGGAAGCTACTGGGGACTTGAAAACTCAGCCGAAGCGTTTATCAATGGTGCGAAAAAAGGTTACGAATACCTCGAAACCGATGTTAAGGTTACTAAAGATGGTAAACATGTGTGTTGTCACAACGACGACCTAACCACTTGGGGCGGTACTCTTACTATCGCAAGCAGCACACTCGAAGCTCTTCAAGCCGAAACTCTTTCACAAACTCGTGGTGGAGTGAAGTACACAGGTCATCTTTGCTCTCTCGAAGAATACCTCGATATTTGTACTCAATACAATGTAAAACCTCTTATCGAACTTAAGTGGGCTACTGGTATCAACTCTAACGACTGCTCAGGTATTCCTAACTTAATCAAGGTTATCGAAGATAAGGGCTTCCGTAGCTCATGTATTATCCTCACATCAATGAAGGCTTGTCTTCAATACATCAAAACCAATTATCCCGACATTAAATTGCAATTCCTTTGCTATTCATCATCATTTGCAAGTTCATTTGAATGGTGCAACACTTGGGGTATCGGTATCGACTCTGCTACAGGTTCCGAAATCAATCGCGACGCTGTAAAGAAATACCAAGATGCAGGTTTGCCTGTAAATGTGTGGACTATTAACAACAACACCAACTACTCTATCTATGGTGGTTATGGTTGCGATTTCATTACTACCGACTATCTCGATCCTGCAAGTCTTCCTGAAATCGTTCTTGAAGAAGAATCTGTCGTTAAAGTTGAAGTAGTGTGGGAAAAGAGTACAACTCTTGGCAACGCTCCCGAAAACATCGATGGTATTTATGCTCTTCAAGGCGGTGGACACGACCAAAAATTCTATGTTCACAACCACAACGAAAAAAAACTTTACATTTTCGATAAGACAGGTTGCCTTGGTAGCATTCCTGGTAGTATAGGACGAGGATGTGCAATCGACGACGCTGGTAACATCATCATTCGCACCGACTCTGTTCACGAAACTGCTCACAGCTTTATGATCTATCCTGCTGGAGCTACTGTCGAAAACCCTGGCTCACCAGTCAACATCGATGTAACAGTTCCTGTTGGTGGACAATCTAATGTATTCTCAGCATCAGGTAATGTATTGGGCGATGGTGGTTACATCTACACTTACCCTACTGGCAACACTGCAGTGAATATTATCGCTGTTGCTAATGGTGTTGTAACCGAAACTAAACAATCTGGCGAACTTTCTCTCACTGGTACTATTGAAGGCTATGTAATTCCTAAGAATAACAATCCAGAACAATGGATTTACCAAATTCGTGCAAAGGGATACTACACTTACACTAATGGAACTAACGCCGAATTGCTTACAGGTTCACTCTCAGCCTCTGCTCCTAATCGCAACACTACTATCGGTGGTGCTTACACCACTCTTGGCGAAAAAGAAATTTTCATCCACAATAGTGGTGCTCACTACAAAGGTGGTTTCACTGTGCGCGATTTGAGTTTGGGCACTGTGGTTGATAATATTGACCCTATCGGTTCGCTTGGATATGTTGATGGCGGTAACAAGACTTGTGGTAACTGGATTAACATCGAACGCATCGACGAATATAGCTGCTATATTTATCAATATTGTCCTGCTAATGGTATGGCTGTTTACAAAATGTACGATTCTACTGCAGGCGAAGAACCTAAACCATCTGAAGAAGTAGAATTTGTTTGGGAACCTGTTTGGGAAAAGAGTACAACTCTTGGCAACGCACCATCTAACATCGATGGTTCTAATGCTCAACAAGGCTCAGCTCACAATGGCATTTTCTATGTAAACAACTGCGTAGAAAAGAAACTTCACCTATTCGGTAGCGAAGCTCAATATCTTGGTAGCTTAGCTGGTGGTAGCGGTTGGGGTTGCGACTGCGACGACGCTGGTAATGTTGTTATTCGTAACGACAAAGACACTGGTGCTGAACACAAGTTCATCATCTACCCTGCAGGTGCTACTATCGAAAATCCAAGTACTCCTATCGAACTTGATATTGAAATTCCTCTCACTGGTCAAACCAATTTCATCAGTGCATCAGGCAATGTTCTTGGCAAGGAAGGTGGTTACATTTATATGTTCCCTAACAAGCAAACTGCTGTATGCGTTATCACTATGGTAGAAGGTAAAGTTACTGCAACCAATTCTTATACAGGTCTTTCTATCACTGGTTCTACTGCAGGTTATGTTATCCCAATGGAAAATAATCCTGAAAAGTGGCTTTACCAAGTACGTAGCGATGGTTACTACCTATTCAACAATGATACTACCAAACCTTACATGACGGGTAGCGCTTCTACTACTCAACCTGCACGCAATAGCTCTGTTGGTGGCGAATACTTGGTTCTAAGTGGACACGAAATCTTTATGCATAGTAGTGGTGCCAACTATAAGGGTGGGTTCACTGTGCGCGATATGAGCGAAGACAAGGTGATTGCAAACATCGAGCCTATCGGTACTCTTGGCTACACTACAGGTGGTAACTATTCAGTAGCAAACTGGGTACGCGCCGAAAAGATCGACGACCACAGCTGCTATGTATATCAATATTGCCCTGCTAATGGTATGGCTGTTTACAAATTATACAACAAGAACGCTGTATCTACAGGTGTAGAAGATATTGAAGTTGCTGAAAAAGCTGCTTTGAAGGTATATCCTAATCCTGCCGTAAGCAATGTAACAGTTACTGCAGGCCAAGACATCGCTGACATCGCTCTATTCAACCTTGCTGGTGCACAAGTGGGTGCCGATGTTCTTGTAAATGGTAACCAAGCTACATTGAATGTAGACAATCTACCTGCTGGAATCTACATTCTTAAGGCTAACGACCAATCTACTAAGGTTATCAAGAAATAACACTCAAGTTATTCAATAACGCAATCGGAGCTGTGCTTTCTTTAGGCGCAGCTCCTTTTTTATTCGATATTCACGCTTTCCTCAACTTTTTACCACTGATATTTGTAATATTTGTATGAAATACATTCTAAATACAATAATTTTCACTAATTTTGTATATTAATTAACTAAATCGATATTTTTATGGCAAAAATAGCACAATGCCTCACCGAACTCATTGGCAACACTCCTCTTTTGGATGTCAAGAAATACCACAAAGCCGAAAATTGTGAAGCCACATTACTCGCCAAACTTGAATATTTCAATCCTGCTGGTAGTGTAAAAGACCGTGTTGCTTATTCCATGATTCTTGATGCTGAAAGCAAAGGTAAACTACTTCCTGGGGGTACTATTATCGAGCCCACAAGTGGAAACACTGGCGTTGGCATTGCTTTCGTGGCTGCTACTCGAGGCTATAAAGCCATTTTCACTATGCCCGACACTATGAGTCGTGAGCGACAAATGCTCCTCAAAGCTCTCAACGCCCAAGTGGTACTAACTCCTGGTGCCGAAGGTATGACTGGTTCTATTAAACGAGCCGAAGAACTCAACGCCTCTATTCCTAACTCTATAATTTTGCAACAATTTGCCAACCCTGCCAACCCTGCTACTCACATCGACACCACAGCCGAGGAAATATGGCGCGACACCGATGGCAAAGTTGATATCTTCGTAGCTGGCGTGGGCACTGGAGGAACAGTGAGTGGCACAGGATTAGGACTTAAAGCGCACAACCCTAATGTGAAGATTGTTGCCGTTGAGCCCGACGCATCGCCAATGATTTCCGAAGGTCGTGCAGCTCCTCACATGATTCAAGGCATTGGAGCCAATTTTGTTCCCGATACATTCAATCGTGATGCTGTCGACGAAGTTATTCGCGTAACAGATTATGATGCTATACGCACCAGTCGCTTGCTTTCCCAAACAGAAGGTCTACTCGTAGGAATATCTTCGGGTGCTGCAATGTGGGCTGCTACACAACTTGCCAAACGCCCCGAAAACAAAGGCAAAACCATCGTTGCTCTACTACCCGACAGAGGCGAACGATACCTCTCAACAGCCCTCTACGACTACGATAACTATTCCACAGAATAAAAAAATAGGTGATGAGCATTCTCATCACCTATTTTATCTTTTTAATAAGGAACTGGTTCATCATCTTTATTGTTCAGGAAGTCAATATTGCTTAATGGCAAATTATCGGGCAATGGTGCTGATATACCCACAATAGGCGTTTCTGCTTGTTCATCACCACTATCATCATTCATTTTTGAGCCATATGTTTCGCTTCCTCCTCGAATCGAATTATAATTATCGTCCCAATTATCAAATCGAGCATAATCACCAATAAATCGCATCTTCACATCATCAACAGCACCACTACGATGCTTTGCAATGATAAATTCAGCAAGACCACGAATGTCATTACCCTCACTATCTTCCGATGCCTTAGTATAATACTCTGGACGGTGGATAAAGCACACGATATCGGCATCTTGCTCGATCGCTCCCGATTCACGCAAGTCCGACAATTGTGGACGCTTTCCATCGGTACGGCTTTCAACACTACGGTTCAACTGTGACAATGCTATAATTGGAATCGACAATTCTTTTGCAAGTTGCTTCAACGAACGCGAAATCATACTTACTTCTTGTTCGCGACTACCGAATTTCATACCACTCGCATTCATCAGCTGCAAGTAGTCGATAATAATAATCTTCACGCCATGTTCGCGCACAAGTCGGCGCGCTTTTGTACGCAATTCAAAGATTGAAAGGCTCGGTGTATCATCTACATACAATGGTGCCGAATATAGCAATTTCACTTTCGACATCAATTTTTCCCATTCATATTGAGATAGTTGACCACTCTTAATCTTCGAACCATTCAATTCGCACACATTACTTATAAGACGGTTCACAAGCTGCACATTCGACATTTCCAGCGAGAATATAGCCACTGGTGTATTGAAATTAACAGCCATATTTTTAGCCATCGACAACACAAGCGCTGTCTTACCCATCGCCGGACGAGCAGCAATGATAATCAAGTCACTTTCTTGCCAACCCGAAGTAATCTTATCCAAGTCGTGATAACCTGTTTGCAATCCACTCAAACCACTTTCGCGCTTAGCTGCATCTTCCATCTTCTTGATAGCTTCGCTAATCACAGGGTCAATTTGAGTTACCTCTTTCTTTACATTGTGTTGAGTGATTTCAAACAATTTTCCTTCAGCTTCTTGCAATAGGTCATCAACATCGTTCGACTCATCAAACGCTTTCGATTCTACTGTTGAACAAAATGAAATAAGCTCACGCGCAAGATACTTCTGTGCTACGATGCGAGCATGATACTCCACATTGGCAGCACTCGACACACGCGCAGTCAATTCAGATATACGCAACGGGCCACCCACATCTATAAGATTGTCATCTCGACGGAGTTGTTCGGTCACAGTAAGCATATCTATAGGGCGCTGCATCGCACCAAGCGACTGTATCGACGCATAAATCTTTTGATTGCGCACATCATAGAAACTTTCGGGCTTCAAGATGTCGCACACTGCCACATAAGCATCTTTTTCAAGCATCAATGCACCAAGCACCGCTTCTTCAAGTTCAGTGTCTTGTGGTTGCAGTTTGCCCATATCGAGCGCAGCATCTTTTTTCTGCGAATTATATCTTCTGAAGTTTCTTTGTTCGTCAGCCATTTCTCTCTATTTTATTTTCCACTTGCAAAGTTAATGAATGCACTCTTATATCAAAGAATATTCTCACTTTTTTATCCCAACAAATTATCAACACGCTATCAACAATGCAAAGTATTTTGTAACTTTGTGCCGTAAATAATTCGTACGACAGCTAAACTATGATTAAATTCCCTAACGCTAAGATTAATCTTGGATTGAACATCGTGAATCGTCGTCCCGACGGATATCACAACATCGAAACCGTATTTTACCCTATCGCTCTCACCGACATCGTTGAAATAGTGAAGGCTAAAGGCGAACTTTCAACTCTCACCACAAGCGGCCGCCCTGTCGACTGCCCTGTTGAGAAAAACCTTGTTATGAAAGCTTATCGCTCGCTCGAAAAGGAATTTAATCTTCCTCTTGTCGACATCTATCTACGCAAGAACATCCCCGATGGTGCAGGTCTTGGTGGTGGTTCATCCGATGCTGCAAGTGTAATGTTGATTCTCAACGAGATGTTTATGCTCAATCTTTCCAAGGAGGAACTGGCTCAACGCGCTGCCCGACTTGGTGCCGATTGTGCCTTCTTCATCTACAACACTCCTATGATGGCAACTGGCATTGGCGACATCCTTTCACCTACCGAAGTACAACTCAAAGGCAAAACATTACTTCTCGTGAAGCCTAATGTGAGTGTCCCTACTGCAGTAGCCTACTCACGCGTTACACCTAAGCCAAGCGACATCGAACTAACCAACATCCTGTCGCAACCTATCGCCGAGTGGAAAAACCTACTCAAAAATGACTTTGAGCCAAGTGTATTCGCTGCACATCCCGAACTTGCCGACATTAAGCAACAAATCTACGACCTTGGTGCCGTATATGCATCAATGAGTGGCTCGGGTTCTTCGATTTTCGGCATCTTCGAGAGTGCCAATATGGCAGAAAATGCCAAGTCTGCTTTCGCCGAAATCGATGCGTATGTTATAAATCTCTAAAAGAGAACGCCACTTTACCCTAATTTGTTATCATAATGACAATTTGGCAATATTTTTGCCATATAATTATTGCGTTAACCTCTTAAAAAGGCTAACAATGGAAATTTGCCCTTTTTACACTGAAAAATAGAACAAAAACATATATGAGTACTCAAGAAAAAGAACTAAACGAAGAAATCGTTAACGAAGAAGTAAAAGAAACTGTAGAAAATAATAATGCTTGCGACGAAAACGAGCAAGCGCAAGAACCTCAAGCCGAACCTACGCCCGAAGAACGCATAGCTGAGCTTGAAGCACAACTTGCCAACGAAAAGAAAGAATACATGTTCCTTATGGCCGAATTCGACAATTTCCGCAAGCGCAATGCTAAGGAAAAGGTAGAACTCATCAAGAATGCTGCCGAAAAAGCTATGAAGGATATTCTTCCTATCATCGACGACTTCGATCGCGCTATCCAAGCTAATGCTGCTACCGACGATGTGCAAGCTGTGCGCGAAGGCGTTGAACTCATTTATAACAAGCTTATCAAATACCTCGAAAGCAATGGTGTCAAAGAAATGGCAACTACTGGCGAGGCTTTCGATGCCGATATTCACGAAGCAGTTACGACATTCCCTGCTCCAAGCGAAGACTTGAAAGGCAAGATTATCGACACCGTTCAAAAAGGTTATTCTATCAACGACAAAGTTCTACGCCACGCTAAGGTGGTTGTTGGACAATAATTCATTCCCCTACAACTATGGCAGAAAAAAGAGACTACTACGAAGTGCTTGGCGTAGCAAAAACAGCTACAGCCGACGAACTAAAGAAAGCATATCGTAAAAAAGCTATTCAATATCACCCCGACCGTCAAGGCGACAAGACTGAAGCCGAAAAGAAAGAGGCCGAAGAAATGTTCAAAGAGGCTGCCGAGGCTTATGAAGTACTAAGCGATCCCGACAAGCGCGCTCGCTACGACCAATTCGGCCACGCAGGAATGGGTGGTCAAGGTGGATTCGGTGGCGGATTCGGTGGCGGCATGTCTATGGAAGACATCTTCAGCCACTTTGGAGACATCTTCGGTGGAGGTTTCGGTGGATTTGGAGGTTTCGGTGGCGGTGGTCGTCGTGGTACTCGCCGTCGTCAAAATGTGGGCGACGACTTGCGCATCACCGTTAAGGTTACTCTACAAGATGTAGCTCATGGCGTTACCAAGAAGATCAAGATACCTCGCAATGCCGAATGTGAAGATTGTAAAGGTACAGGCGCTAAGAATGGTACCGATTTCACTACTTGTTCGGCTTGTAACGGCACTGGTACACAAGTGCGCACTCAACAAACCATGTTCGGTATGATGCAATCTGAAGTGGTGTGCCCTCAATGTCATGGCAACGGACATACTATCAACAACAAGTGCGAAAAGTGTGGCGGCGAAGGCGTGAAGAAAGTGGAAGAAGTGATTTCTATCAACATTCCTGCAGGTGTTGCCGATGGCAATATCCTTCGCGTTCAAGGCAAGGGTAATGCGCCTCGTTTCGGTGGTGTATCTGGCGACCTTCATGTGGTTATCAGCGAAGAAAAGGACCCAGAACTAATTCGCGAGGACAACAACATCTTCTACAACATGATGATCGACTTCCCTACTGCTGTATTCGGTGGCAAGGTTGAAGTTCCTACTATCGACGGCATGGTTCGCGTTACTATCGACCCAGGTACACAACCAGGTAAGGTGCTTCGCTTGAAGGGCAAAGGTCTTCCTTCGCCTAACTACTACGGCACTGGCGACCAATACATCAATATCTCGGTCTACATTCCCGAAACTCTCAACAAGGAAGAGCGTGAGGCTATCGAAAAGTTGCGCGACAGCGAAAACATCAAGCCTACCGAAGAAAAGAAGAAATCGATTTTCCAACGCATGCGTGATTTCTTCCAATAACACCCCAAAAAGCAACCAATCATTTGGTTGCTTTTTTATTTTAAGAGTTGCAAAAAATTGGCATTTTTCGTACCTTTGTAATCTATTTTTGAATTATATCAAAATATTAATGAGAGAATCTATAACATTGAAACAACGAATAATAGCCCTATTCCTCACTATCCTATTCATTGGATATGTGGGTAATATCACTTTCTTTGCTCACGAGCACAAAGTGGGTAATGTCGTTGTCGTTCACTCTCACTTAGGTTCCTCTGCACACAATCACTCAGCGAGTGCCATTAAGACCATTTTTTGCATTTCGCACTACGATTCTACTCTCAATTTCATATTCATTCTATCCGATGTAATTGAGAATCTGCTTGGCACTATCATTCTAAGCGATGAATTGTTTGATTACATTACTGTAAATCAGTATTTCTCACTCCGAGCCCCTCCAGTTTTATAGAATCATTAATGTAACTTATTTTAAGTCCTTTATACTTTCTGTATTTAGGACAATGGTGCATTGTGCACCTATGTGAAAATTTTGCATTGCTTATGCGACGCAAACAATATTAATGTATCTATAAAATTAATTATAAAATGAATAAATTTTTCCTTTCATTATTGCTATCATTGATGGCAATAGGCTCTGCTTTTGCGCAAGCCGAACTCACCGACGCCAATGTCGTGGGGCATGTTATAGACAAGAAAACTGGCGAACACTTGCCTTATGTTACTATACGCCTCACTGGCACAACCTATGGCACTATGACCGATGCCACTGGCCACTACTTCCTTAAGAATGTAGAAAATGGCAAATACACTATCGAAGCTTCTTGCATTGGTTATATTTCACAACAATATGAAGTTACAATCAAAAGCGACATCACTCAAGAAGTGAATTTCCTATTGGTGGAAGATGTGATGCAACTCGAACAAATCGTGGTAACAGGTAACAAAGGCGAGGTAAAACGACGCAATAGCTCAACTCTTGTCAATGTGCTCAACGCAAAAACTTTCGACCTTGTGAGCGCATGCAGCCTTGCCGACGGTCTTAATTTCCAGCCAGGTGTGCGCGTCGAAAACAACTGCCAAAACTGTGGTTTCACTCAAGTGCGCATCAATGGTCTCGACGGACACTACTCACAAGTGCTCATGAATTCACGCCCAGTATTCTCTGCTCTTGCAGGTGTATATGGTCTTGAGCAAATTCCTGCTAATATGATTGACCGCGTCGAAGTTATGCGTGGTGGTGGCTCAGCTTTGTTTGGCTCTTCATCTATTGGTGGTACTATCAATATCATCACCAAAGACCCTATTGTTAATAGCGCCGAAGTGGCTCACACTCTCACTTCTATCGGCATGACCGACGCTATCGACAACAACACTACGGTAAACGCTTCGATTACTACCGACAATCGCCGACTTGGCTTGATGATTTACGGACAAAACCGCGATCGTGCAAGCTACGACCACGACGGCGATGGTTTCACCGAAATTGGCGAAATCAAATCTAAAACTATCGGCGCGCGCGCCTTCATGCGTCCAAGCGACAACACTCGCCTCACTCTTGAATATCGTGCTACAGAGGAATTCCGTCGTGGTGGCGATCAACTCGACAAGCCTGCACACGAAACCTACATCACCGAACAAACCGACCACCAAATCCATGGGGGCGACATCAACTTCAATTATTGGAGCGACAACCAAAAGGTGAAATGGAATGTATATGCCTCTATTCAAGACACCAAGCGCGACAGCTACTATGGTAGTGGAATGGATCCTAATGCTTATGGCAACACTCACGACCTTGTAGTATTAGGTGGTGCTCAATACACTCTTGGTATCGACAATCTTTTGTTTATGCCTGCCGAATTTATGGCTGGTGCTGAATACAACCACAACTATCTTCACGACATCACTCTTGGCTACGACCACGACCACCTTCAAAAGATCAACATCTTCAGTGGATTTGTGCAAAACGAATGGCGTAACGACACTTGGGGCTTCCTTGTAGGCGCTCGCATCGACAAACACTCTCTTGTCGACAATGTCATCATATCTCCTCGTGCTAACATCCGTTTCAATCCTTCTAAAAATGCTAATTTTCGACTTTCTTATTCAACAGGTTTCCGTGCTCCTCAAGCATTCGACGAAGACTTCCATGTGGCTGTAGTTGGTGGCGAACGCGTGGTTACTGTTCTTGCCGAAAATTTGAAGGAAGAAAGTTCTCATAGCGTGAGTCTTTCAAGCGACCTTTATTTCAATATAGGCAATGTACAAACCAATGTTCTTGTTGAAGGTTTCTACACAACTCTCGATGATGTGTTCGCACTTCGCACTATCGGTCAAGATGCTCTCGGCAACGAAGTTCTTGAGCGCTACAACGGATCAGGCGCAACCGTTTTCGGTGGTAATCTCGAAATGCGTGCTGTATTCTCATCACACTTTTCACTACAAGGTGGCATGACACTTCAACGCAGCCGATACAAACAAGCTGAACAATGGAGCGACAACCCTAATGTTCCTGCTTCGAAAGAAATGTTCCGCACTCCCGATGCTTACGGATATTTAACTTTGAACTACAACCCTATCAAGCCATTGACACTTGGTCTTACAGGAACATTTACTGGTCCTATGTTGATGCAACACTATGAAGGTTCGGGTACCGATATCGATGTTGCCGAGCGTACCAAGAGTTTTGCCGATGTTGGCTTCAAGGCAGCCTATGACTTCAAGCTATTTGATTACGCTACTCTACAACTCAATGCTGGCGTACACAACATATTCAATTCGTTCCAAGACGACTTCGATAAGGGCGAACTTCGCGACTCAGGTTACATGTATGGTCCTATGCTTCCTCGAAGTGCTTACATTGGTGTAAGAATCAATCTTTAATTAACAACTTATATACCTAATTTCGCATGAGCTACGCCACTTTGGTGTAGCTCTTTTTTTCGCTATAAATCACTTGTTTTAGTGCATATTATGTTTTTTTGGCTTCCTTCTCAGCAAAGTCACAATAGAAATCGCTATCTTTGTAGGTTGAAATGTAATTAATATGAAGAAACATCTATTTATATCATATATTTTGTTCTTTGCATTGTTCTTTATGGGTAGTGCTAACTCTATGGCACAAAATCCACTTGCACAAGTCAACAACGCGGCAAAGGATAGTGTGCCTCAAGTAGTATCATCAGCGTGGACTATAACGCAGCCTCTCGGACAACGATTCGAATCTACCATCGACACTTTGCAGTACAATTTCTATCAAAAATTTATTCCGTCAAACCAAAGTATTGCATATGCTACTACCGGGAACTATGGCGCGCCTGGAATGACTCAAATTTTCTTCGATCGCAAGCACGGTAATGAGTTCTTCTTCGAAGATGTAATCGAAACATGGATTACTAAGGTAAAAAATCAGAAATACTACAATACTGGTGTGCCTATGACTTTGCTTTCGTATGCTACTGGTGGCACAAAATACAACAATCAAGACCGATTTGACGGTATCTTCTCTGGCAACATCAACAAGAAGGCGCAAGTGGGCGCAATGGTCGACTACATCTACTCTAAGGGTAACTACGACTATCAAGCTACCAAGAATTTTATGTGGGGTATCAACGGCTCTTATATCGGCGACCGTTATGAAATGCAAGCTTTCTACAACAGCTACAATATGCTCAACAAGGAGAATGGTGGTATTACCGACGACCGATACCTCACTAACCCTGCACAAGTGCAAGGTGGTGAAACCAAGGTTGATGCTAAAACTATTCCTACCAACCTCACAAAGGCTCATTCTCGATTGGTGGGACACAATTTCTTCATGAATCATCGCTACAAAGTGGGTTACTACCACACTTGGAAAGACAGTGTGAACGACACTATTGAGCATCGCGAATATATCCCTGTTACAAGTTTCATCTGGACAATGGATTTCAAGACCAACACGCACCGTTTCTTGAACGAAAATGTCAAAGAAGATCAAACTTTTTTCAAGGATTGTTATCTTTCGCTCTCTGGAACCGACGAGCGCACCGAATACACTCAATTCACCAACACTTTGGGTATTTCTCTGCTCGAAGGATTCAACAAATATGCAAAGTTTGGATTGGCAGCTTATGCTACTTACGAAATTCGCAAGTATAAACAAGTGGCCGATTCTATGCTATACTCTGCCAATCGTGATGCAAACCTAACCCCTGCTCCCGATTTCGTTATCCCTGGCAAGAACACCGACAATGTGGCTTGGATTGGTGGACAACTCACCAAGCAACGAGGTTCAATCTTGACCTATAGCGCCGATGCGCGTTTAGGGGTGCTCGGTTGCGTAGCGGGCGATGTCAACATTTCGGGTAACATAACTACTCGCATTCCTTTGTTTGGCGATAGTGTAAAAATTTCGGGCTATGGATATTTTCGCAACGAGGAAGTTCCTTACCTATTGCAAAATTTCGTTTCCAACCACTACATCTGGAAAAACGACTTTGGCAAAACTCGTCGCGTGCGAGTAGGTGGTAGCCTCGTCATTCCTCATTCACGCACTCACATCAATGTAGGTGTTGAAAATCTACAAAACTATATATATTTCAACAATTCTGCTCTGCCTACACAATGTGGCGACAACATTCAAGTATTTAGCGCAAGTGCCGAACAGAATTTTGCTTTCCGTGCTTTGCATTGGGACAACAAGCTGACATATCAAACATCAACCGATGAAACAGTGTTGTCTTTGCCTAAATTTGCTGTTTATTCCAACCTATATCTTAAATTCAAGATTGCAGGCGTGCTGAATGTTCAATTTGGTGTTGACGGCAACTACTACACCAGTTATTATGCACCATCCTACAACCCAGCCACTATGGCATTTCACACACAAAACGAAGTAAAATGTGGCAATTTCTTGTGGATGAATGCCTATGCTAATATGAAATTGAAAAAGGCTCGTTTCTTCGCAATGTTCACACATGTCAACCAAGGACTTTTCGGAGGAAACAACTATTTCGCTATACCACACTACCCTCTCAATGGACGAAAATTCCAATTTGGCGTATCGGTGGATTTTGCTAACTAAAAAACAATCTTTACACTATGAGTGCAATGGAACGAAAAACCGTCAAGAAAGGCAGTATTGCTTTATATCTTGCACTGCTTTTAATAGCCATCATCGCAATGATTGCGCTACGCAACTTTGACAAGATAGTTTCTACTCCCGACAAGCCTCAACGAGATAGTATGGTTGTCGCTATCGAATATTCGCCATTGTCACTATACACCTATTCCGACACTCTCGGAGGGTTCAGCTACGACTTGTTAAGAATGGTGGCTCAAAAAGCTGGTATCAACCTAAAATACCAACCAATGGTTACTCTTACATCGTCGCTCAACAAGCTAAAAAGTGGTGAATACCGAATGGTATGTGCTGAGTTTCCAGTTATCAAAGAGAATAAAGACGATTATTTATTCACAACTCCAATCTATGTCGACCGACAAGTTCTTGTGCAACGCATTCAGCCCGATAGCACCATAGCTGTAAAGTCGCTTCTTGATTTGGCTCACGACACTGTGTGGGTGGTAGATGGGTCTTCGATTGCATCACGACTTCTCAACCTCAGCCACGAAATTGGCGACACTATATACATAAATGCCGATAAGGAATATGGCACCGAGCAACTATTTTTGCGTGTGGCTACTGGCGAAATCAAGCAAGCCGTGATGAACGAACGAGTTGCCAAGAAAATGGCTACGCTTTATCCAAATGTTGATATATCGACAAGCATTAGCTTTACACAATTCCAATCATGGATTCTACAACGCGAAGACAGCACATTCTGCGACAGCATCAACTCTTGGCTCGAAGCTGTAAAGCTAACACCCGAATACAAATCTCTTTACGACCGCTATTTCAGCAACTAATCGCGAAAATATTCATCAAAACCACCCTCGATGATTCTATTTGCGATGTGTTAAAAACTTCATAAATTACACTCACCTTTCAACAGCCTCCGACAAGCATTTCTAAGGCTGTTTTTTGTATTTTATTGCATATATATTTGTTTTAATGAAAGTTTTATACTATTTTTGCATTACATTTATACATAAACTATAATTTAATTCAAAACATTATGAAAAAACTATTACTCACCGCACTAAGCTTTGTGGTGGCTGCGAGCGCTCTTTTCGCTCAAACTACAATCTATGCTTATCGCTCTTTTCAACAGAGCAACGGTATTCTAACTAAAAAAGGTCCTGTCAAGTATTCTTCAGACAATCCTAGGAATACACAACTGATTGCCGACCAAACAAAACTCGGTTCAGTATACGCAGGTGCATACTACAACTACAAATGGTATGTGCAAGTTACTCAACCAGGCACTCAATCAACAGTGGAAGGTTGGTACATCATGGATCTAAATGATGGTAGCCGTACTTACATTTCATCGGGAGGTGCACACCTTGCTGAATTGGATTACGACTACACCACTGGCAACATGTATGGTATTAAGAATGGTTGCGAAAACCTTCTAAAAGTAGATAAAGAAACAGGTGCAACATCATCACTTGGTTATTTCAGAACAGAAAGCTATCAATATCTATACATGTTGACATTAGCAATCGACCTTAATGGTCAAATGTATGGTATCGACACTGGCGACAACTTCTACAAAATCGATAAGACCAATGCAGTATGTACCCTTGTAGGTAATACTGGCGCGAATGCAGCATACACACAAAGTATGACTTTCGACCACAACAGCGGCACATTATATTGGGCTAACAATGGCGATTATGGTCTTTACACTATCGATTTGGCAACTGGTAAGGCTACTCTTATCGGTGTACTTGGCGAAAATGGCGACGACAGCACTTGCGCTATGATTATCCCTTATATCAATGTAGCTAAAGGTGCTCCTGACCGTGTAACCAATCGTAAGGCTACTGTCGATGGTAAGAGTGTAGTGCTTTCATGGACTAACCCAAGCATCGATGCTCAAGGCAATGCTCTTGCCGAACTTACTGGCGTTAAAATCTATCGTGGCGAAGAACTTGTTGCTACTGTAGCTGCATCGGCCGACAATATTGGCAAAAATGCTACTTATACAGATGCAAACCTTGCCGACGGTCTTTACAAATATCGCATCGTTGCTGTAAATAGCAAGGGCGATGGTGGTGCCGACACCGAAACTATCGACAGCTATGTAGGTATGAACAATCCTGGTCCTGTAAACGACTTTAAAATCGAACTTGGCGACAACAACGCAACTCTTTCTTGGTCAGCACCTACAAAGGGTATGTATGGTGGCGAATACGATGTAAATAGCGTAACTAAATACATCATCACTCGCACTGCAGGTTCTACTTCTACCGAAATTGAAGTTACTAATGCTACATCTTACACAGATGCTCCTGGATTTGGTAAATACACCTACTCTATCGCTGCTGTAAACAACATGGGACGCGGACAAGAAACATCAGTAGGTCCTGTTCTTGTTAAACCAAGCAATTGGATTTTGATGTCAACTGGTGAAGCTGTTGTTGAAACTGGCAAGGAATATCAATTCTACGATGTAGCTGGTCCTAACAACTACTATCCTAACTCTCAAAACGATACTCTTGTGATTCGTCCAGCTGTAGCTAATGCTGCTGTAAAGGCTGAATTCTCTCTATTTGATTTCGACACTTATGCCGACTCACTTATCGTATTCAATGGTGTAGGCACAAAAGCTCCTCTTATCGGTAGATATTCTTCAATGAGCGTTCCTTCTGACTTGGTTGAATTGGAATCAACAAGTGCTGACGGTGCATTGACATTCGTATTCTTCAGTGATGTAATGAGCCGTGGCGAAGGTTGGGTTGCTAAGGTTACTGCAACCGAAAAGTTGTCAAACGACTTAGCTGCTAAGACCCTTACAGGTAATCTTTACCCAGAAGTAGAAGTTGAAACAGCTTATACTCTAACTATCCTAAACAAGGGTATCGAAGCTGTAGCCGGAAGTGCTTATAAAGTGAAATTAGTCGATGCCAACAATGCTACTCTTGCCGAAGCTAATGGTGTAGACATTGCTCCAACCCAAACAGGTTCAGTTGAATTGAAGTTCGCTCCTGCTGCTACAGGCGAAATGAGCATTAGCGCAGTCATTGAATATGCAGCCGACAAGAACACTGCTAACAACCAGTCTGCTCCTATCACTCTTTCTGTACTTCAAAAGGGTAGCAAATTTGTCGAAGTGGGACATTGCGACGAAGAACTATATGTTGTACCAGTTTCATTTATGTCCGACGAATGTGCATCACAAGTGATCTACTATGCCGAAGAAATTGGAGTTAAGGATATGGATTTGACAATGATTTCTTATCCATTCTACGAAGTTACAACTAATTATGCTAATGTACCTATTAAGGTGTGGGTAACCGAAATCGACAGCACAAGCCTTGAAGTATCTTCAATTCCTGCCAACAAGATGACTCTTGTATTCGACGGCAACTGCCCTGTTGCTACTGGCGCCGAAAGTTGGGATATTCCTTTCAATACTCCTTATAAATACACAGGCAGAAACCTTGTCGTAATGATCTACAAAAAAGCTCCTGGAACAAGCGACTATGGTGTTACATTCCGCGGTACTTATGGCGATTACAACGATGTCAACAAGCGCGCTCGTTACGGTTCAGCTTTCTTCGAAGACGAATCTGTCGATGTAAATGCTAACCTAGGTTACTCAGGCAACACAACTGTTCCTGACATCAAGATGCTATTCACACAAGGTAATAGCTCAAGCATCAAGGAAGTGGTTATTAGCAACAATGTGAAGGTATTCCCTAACCCAACTACTTCAGTTCTTAATCTAACAAAAGAAGTTGCTAAGGCTGAACTTGTAGCATTGTCAGGTCAAATGGTATTCTGTGGTAAAAATGTAACTCAAATCGATGTTGAAGCATTGCCAGCAGGTATCTATGTACTAAAGACCATCGATGCAGAAGGTGCAATCAGCACAACTAAGGTTATCAAGAAATAATTTGATCCTTCTCACTAACTTCTATATTGAAGCCTCTCCACTCAACGGGGAGGCTTCTTCTTTTTTCACTATTTTAAGACGCAAAGATTTCTCTAAATTTTGTGGTTATGGCTCTAATTGAGTATCTTTGTACTACTTAAGACTGAAATATTTTTTTATGAAGAAATTAGCTATTAACCTATGTATCGCAACGGCAGGCTTGACTGTTGTAACAGCTTGCCAATCTAACTCTAAAACAGAAACTAACGAAATGACGGCTCAACCTGCCAGCATCACCGATTATGCCAACTATCCCACTTATGCAGGCGAAGACCTCGGCGTAGTGGCACGCAACAATGGTTGCGACTTTAAGTTATGGTCGCCTATGGCCGATTCAGTTGCTCTTAACATCTATGCTAATGGTGCAGGTGGCGAAGCTCTTAGCCGACACTATCTTGTTGCCGACAAGGCAAATGGCACTTGGGCAACATCGCTCAAAGGTGATTTTATCGGCAAATTCTACACTTTCCAAGTGATGATCGATGGCAAATGGCTCGACGAAACCCCTGGTGTATGGGCTAAAGCTGTGGGCGTAAATGGTTTGCGTGCTGCCATTATCGATTTCAAGAAAACTAATCCTGTTGGTTGGGAAAATGACAAGGGGCCTGCTCTTGCCCACAACACCGATGCTGTGATTTATGAAATGCACCATCGCGATTTCTCTGTTCATGCCAACTCAGGCATCACCAACAAGGGTAAATTCATCGCTATGCTCGAAGATGGCGCATTGTCGCTCAATGGCGAAAAGACTGGTATCGACCACTTGAAAGAACTTGGTGTTACACATGTGCACATTCTTCCTTCTTACGACTACAACAGTGTTGATGAAACTCAACTACCTTCAAACAAATATAATTGGGGATATGACCCAGTAAACTACAATGTTCCTGAAGGTTCTTATTCTACAAACCCTGCTTGCCCTATCTCTCGCATTCGTGAAATGAAAATGATGATTCAAGCTCTTCACAATGCAGGTATTGGCGTAATCATGGATGTGGTTTACAATCACACCGCTATCACACATGGAGGAAATTTCGAGCTCACTGCTCCTGGCTATTACTATCGCCAACGCGAAGATGGTTCGTTCAGCGATGCTTCAGGTTGTGGCAATGAAACTGCAAGCGATCGCCTACAAATGCGCAATTTCATGATAAATTCTATCAAATATTGGTTGAATGAATATCACATTGATGGATTCCGTTTCGACTTGATGGCTATTCACGACATCGAAACAATGAATGCCATTGCCGATGCTGCCAATGCTATCAACCCTGATGTTATCATCTATGGCGAAGGTTGGACTGCTGGTGGCTCTCCTCTTCCTGTGGAACGCCGCGCATTGAAAGAACATGTCAACAAGATGCCTGGTGTGGCTGTGTTCAGCGACGATATTCGCGATGCTGTGAAGGGACATTATAGCAATGCTGCCGACCCTGGTTTTGCTTCGGGCAAACCTGGCAACGAGGAAACAGTGAAATTTGGTATCGTTGGTGCTACTGCTCACCCTCAAATCGACTTCACAAAGTGCAACAACTCTAAGTTTGGTTATGCTAACCACCCTGTACAAGTAGTCAACTATGTATCATGCCACGACGACCTTTGCTTAACCGACAAACTTGCTAAATCTATGCCTGGTAGCACTGAAGAAGAACGCATCGCTGTAGCTAAATTGGCTCAAACTATCGTTTTCACTTCACAAGGTATTCCATTCATGTTCACTGGTGAAGAAGTGTTCCGCAACAAGAAGGGTGTTCACAATTCTTATTGTTCTCCCGACTCTATCAACGCTATCGACTGGAATCAAAAGAAGCAATATCGCGATTTGTTCGACTATTATAAGGGAATCATCAATCTTCGTAAGCTACACCCAGCATTTCGCATGACAACTGCCGAAGATGTAGCTAAGAATCTTGTATTTGACGAAGTGGATGAATCTAACCTAATTTCTTACTCAATCAAGAACAATGCCAACGGCGACTCTTGGAGTGAAATCAAGGTTATTCTAAATGGTTCGACCAAGGCAAACGAAGTAGAAGTACCTGCCGGCGAATGGACTGTAGTAGTGAAAGACGGTAAGGTTGATGAAGCAGGACTCGAAAAGAGTCAAGGAGGTAAGCTATCTATTGCACCTCGCACTGCACTTATTCTTGCTAAATAATTCATCCATTATAATTCAATAACAACTCCCTGTGTAGTATTACATAGGGAGTTATTATTTAAAAATCATTATCTTTGCACCAAATTTCAACAATATGGGTATAGCTGAATTATTTATCATTGCTGTAGGATTATCAATGGATGCTTTTGCCGTATCTATTGGCAAAGGTCTTTCTCTAAAAGACATCAAATTACGCCACTACCTTAGCGTAGGATTTTGGTTTGGTGGTTTTCAGGCTCTTATGCCTCTTATCGGTTACCTTCTTGGAGCTACATTCACCTCTATTGTGAGTGATTTCGACCATTGGGTAGCATTCTTCCTACTCGGTATCATCGGATTCAATATGATTCGTGATTCATTCTCTAAATACGATGACAAGCAAGACGACAATTTCTCATTTCGTACCATGCTTATGCTCGCTGTAGCCACAAGTATCGATGCACTTGCTGTTGGGGTATCGTTTGCTTTCCTAAGTGTCGATTTGTGGGTTTCGGTAGCTCTAATTGGTATCACTACTTTCATATTGTCGGCAATAGGGTTAAAGATCGGTAATATCTTCGGTAACAAATATAAATCAAAGGCTGAATTCACTGGTGGTATTGTCCTTGTTCTTATGGGAATAAAAATCCTTGTAGAACACACTTGTTTTTAACAAATTATTATTACCTTTGTATAATATACTAAAGGTCTCGTTGATACATCAACCTTTAAACTGTTTATCAGTCTAACATAAAATATACTGAAATTATGGATCATTCATTAAATTATTTTTTAGCAGAATCCATTAAGAAGAATTGGGAAGAACTTGCTCTTACCGATTTCAACGGTGTTTCTTATCAATATCGTGACATAGCTCGCAAAATTGCAAAACTTCATATCCTTTTTGAAAATTGTGGCATCAAGCGTGGCGACAAAATTGCTACTTGTGGTAAAAACTGCGCCCAAATGTCGGTTGCAATTATTGCATCTATCACTTATGGTGCTGTAACCGTTCCTATTCTTCACGAATTTAAGACCGACAACATACATCACCTTGTAAATCATAGCGAAGCAAAACTTTTGTTTGCCGATACAGCTATTTGGGAGAATCTTGACATCGCAAGTATGCCAGGTTTGACAGGTGTTCTACAAGTGAGTGATTTCTCATTGCTTCACTCAAACAGCGACATTCTTACTGAATCACGCCATCACTTGAATGAGCTATTTGGCAAGAAATATCCTGAACGCTTCACTCAAGACGATGTGAAATACTACGAACCAGCAGCCGATGACCTTGCACTAATCAACTATACTTCGGGCTCAACTGGTTTTTCTAAGGGCGTTATGCTACCTCATCGTGCACTGTGGAGCAATGTCAAGTTTGCTATTGAAGAACTTCATATATTGGAGCCAGGCGACGGTTTCATCTGTATGCTTCCACTCGCTCACATGTTTGGTTTGGTTATCGAGTTGCTACACACATTCTGTGTTGGTTGCCACATATATTTCTTGACACGCGTGCCTTCTCCAAAGGTTATTATGGATGCATTTGCGCATGTCAAACCTAAGGTAATCATCGCAGTTCCTCTTATCCTTGAAAAAATCATCAAGACAAGAGTATTCCCATTGCTCGAAAAGCCTATTATGAGCCTTATGATGAAAGTTCCTTTCGTCGACGACTATCTATTGGGCAAAATCAAGGAAAAAATCGAAATCACATTTGGTGGTAACTTGAAGCAAATGATTATCGGTGGTGCTGCATTGAACAAAGATGTTGCCAACTTCCTAAAGCGTATCAATTTCCCAGTAACAGTGGGCTATGGTATGACAGAATGTGCTCCTCTTATCTCGTATGCACCTTGGGACATCAACCCTGTAGGCTCATGCGGTAAGATTGTCACACGAATGGAAGGAAAGATCGTTCATGGCGAACACGAAACAGGTGAACTTTGGGTACGCGGCGACAATGTTATGCTCGGATACTATAAAAACCCTGAAGCTACCGAAGCAGTAATGAAAGACGGTTGGTTGAACACAGGCGACTTGTGCGAAATCGACGACAATGGTTTCCTTTACATTCGTGGCCGTAGCAAAACAATGATTCTTGGTCCTTCTGGTCAAAATATCTATCCTGAAGAAATCGAACAAAAGATTAACAACCTTCCTTATGTGTGCGAATCGCTTGTTGTTGAAGATAGCGGCAAACTTGTAGCTCTTATCTATCCTGACATCGAAAATGGCGCAAAACAAGGTATGGACTTCGAAGCTTTGACCAAACTTATGGAATCAAACATCGCTTCCCTTAACAAAGAATTACCTTCTTATTCTAAGATTGCAAGCGTGAAGATGCAAAGCCAAGAATTCGAAAAAACCCCTAAGCGCAGTATCAAGCGTTTCTTGTATCAACACTAATCTAATCTGATTATATACAACAGAAAAGGACTGAAATAATTTTCAGTCCTTTTTCTATTTCATATATATCCTAACTATTATCAACCAATCTTAATTCCTGCAAAGCCCATAAATGCCATAGCAAGAATACCTGCTGTAATAAGTGCAATAGGCACACCTTGCATACACTTAGGCACGCGCGAGATACTTAGTTGCTCTCTGATTCCAGCAAAGATAACAAGTGCAAGAGTGAAGCCCACTGCAGTCGACATGCTATACACCAAAGCTTCTACCATTGTCATATTCTTTTGTACTACAAGAATTGCCACACCAAGCACTGCACAGTTAGTTGTGATAAGTGGCAAGAACACGCCAAGCGCTTGATACAACGATGGCATGGCCTTCTTCATCACAATTTCAAGCACCTGAACAAGCGCTGCAATCACAAGAATGAACACTATAGTTTGCAAGAATGTAACATTATAAGGCTCCAACACATACATCTGTAATAGATAAGTAACAGCAGTTGCTATTACCATTACAAACATTACAGCCATACCCATTCCGACAGCCGAGCTAATACGCTTCGACACTCCCAAGAACGGACAGATACCCAAAAATTGAGCAAATACGATGTTATTTACAAATATCGCAGTTATTATAATCGATAAATATGCCAACATAATCTTTCCTCCTCTATTTCTTATTTTTGAGCCTTAATATTGTTTACTACAGCCAATAATAGACCTAACACGATGAATGCTCCTGGCGCAAGCACAAACACAAGACTACCATATTCTTCGTTGTACACCACCATATCGAACACTTTACCTGTTCCCAAAAATTCGCGCAAAGCTCCAAGCACGGTAAGCGACACTGTAAAGCCCAAACCTACACCTAACCCGTCGCACAACGAATCGATTACACCATTCTTTGAAGCATAAGCCTCAGCACGACCAAGCAAAATACAATTCACCACAATAAGTGGGATAAAGATACCTAATGTTTCATATAGCGATGGCATATAAGCTTGCATCACCATTTGAAGCACTGTTACGAATGATGCTATCACTACGATAAAGGCAGGGATACGCACTTTGTCAGGGATAACATTACGCAATAGAGAAATTACTGCATTTGAGCAAACAAGTACACATAATGTAGCCAAACCCATACTCATACCATTCATTGCCGAACTTGTTGTACCCAATGTAGGACACATACCAAGCAATAGCACAAATGTTGGGTTGTTCTTTATTGCCGATTCTATTATAAATTTCAATTTGTTCATTACTTTTCGCCCTCCTCTGCTTTATTTTGCATTGCAACAAATGCGTTATAGGCCTCAACTAATGTATCTAAGAATGCTCGTGATGAGATTGTTGCTGCTGTGATTGCATCTACTTGACCGCCATCTTTCTTCACACGCACTTTGTCTTTGCCTGGGTTCAATCCAATAACATTTTGTGAGCCCTTTGGTGTTCGGAACCATTCTTGCATCTTTGAACCAAGACCGGCAGTTTCAGCATGCTTCAACACCTTATAGTCTCGTATAGTTCCGTCCAAATCAAAGCCACACATTACTTCGATTTCTCCTGAAAAGCCATTCTTTGTTAAACTTTTTACAGCTGCTCCCACCAAAGCTCCATTCACCCTGGCTGGATACACTATTATATTCAAGCTATCCTTTGTGCCAGCATTTGCGACATATACAAATTGCTCATCAAGTGGATTGTTGTCAAATGTTGGAGCCACCTCACTTATGGCTTGCACTTGTGCCTTGCGTTCAGCATCGGCAATAGTGTCCTTTGTGAGTGCATACACCCCACCGATAAGCATTGCCGCTATGATGGTTATCGCTCCGAGCGACAACACCATATTCATCAACGATGACTGTAGTTTTGCCATAATTTAGTTAACCCTCCTTTCTCCAAACTTTCTTGGACGAACAAACTTATTGATTAATGGAGTGAAGCCGTTCATGATAAGTATTGCAAACGATACTCCTTCGGGATAAGCACCCCACAAACGGATAATCATTGTTATAATACCTATCATCATACCATACATTACCATTCCTCTACGAGTCATAGGTGATGTAACATAATCGGTTGCCATAAATATAGCACCAAGCATCACACCTCCACTCAATACCGACATCACTGGGTCAACTCCTGCACCCCACGCAAACAGCATCACTGTTCCTATAATAGACACTGGTATATGCCATGATATAATACCACGCAATAGCATAAACACACCTCCTATTATCAGCGCAATAGCACTCATTTCACCCAAGCTACCGCCCATATTTCCTATCAAGGCATCTATCCATGTCAAGCTTTCTGTCGCTATTTCATTCACAGCCGATGCTCCTGTTGACGAATCGGCTCTCGACATAGCTTCCATCTTCATTTGACCCAAATAGGTTGCGCCTGTAGTGGCATCGAGATATTCGCCTCTATTCACCAATGGCAATGGCCACGATGTCATTTGTTGTGGAAACGAAATCAACAAGAACACACGACCCAATATCGCTGGGTTGAATATGTTCTGACCAAGACCACCAAACGCATACTTACCAAGACCGATAGCGACTACGCAACCTATAAGAATTATCCATATAGGTAGATTACTTGGCAAATTCATTGCAAACAATAGTCCTGTAATCACAGCCGAGCCATTTGTTATGGTCGTTTTTCCACCCAACATATATCGTTGAATCAAGTACTCTGTAATAACACAACCAAGTACCGACGTAAGTAGCACAACCAATGCTCCAAGTCCAAATAGATACACCGAATAAGCCACTGCTGGCATAAGTGCTATCACCACACCCCACATTCTACGATTTACACTATCGGTTGAATGTATGTGTGGAGAACCCGAAACAACTAATCTCATATTATCCATCATTCTATATAAGTTATCTATCTCTTTTTACGAATCATATCATTCACTTTTGCCTTGCCTAATCGTATGAAATCAAGCAATGGACGATGCGACGGACATGTGTACGCACAGCAACCACATTCTATACAATTACGCACGCCATGTTCCTCAGCTTGCTCTACTTCATTGTTTTCGGTCAATGACATAAGCAAATAAGGCTCAAGTCCCATAGGACAGTCTCTCACACAAGCCCCACATCGAATACATGGTTCTTCTGCCTCTCTTCTCGCTTCGGCTTCGTTCAAGAACAAAAGTCCCGACACACCTTTTGTCGTTGGAGTATCAAGGCTCACAATAGCGCGTCCCATCATTGGTCCACCCACTACTATTTTTCCTGTATCTTTAGGTATACCGCCAGCTACATCAACAACCGACTTCAATGATGTTCCCAAATATACTCGATAGTTACCAGGCTTCTCAACACTCTTACCCGTTACCGTAATGATGCGACTTATCAATGGCTCACACAATCGCACAGCACGATATATAGCATAGGCTGTAGCCACATTTTGCACCAATGCACCCACTGAAATAGGAAGTGCACCATTTGCTACTTCTTTGCCAGTGATAGCCTTAATAAGTTGTTTTTCTCCTCCTTGAGGATATTTTGTTTGTAATGCTTGAACTACTATTGATTTTTCGCCTTTTAGCTTGCTATTAAATAGTTCAATTACATCTTTTTTATTGTTTTCAATACCAAAAACAGCCTTTTTAACACCAGTGGCACGCATGATATAACGCACACCTTCCAATATTTCATCGGCACAAGCAAGCATTAGAGCATGGTCATTGGTTAGATATGGCTCACACTCTGCTCCATTAAGAATTAGCACTTCGGCGTGAGCATCGGCTGGAGGTGTAAGCTTCACCTTGGTGGGAAAAGTAGCACCGCCAAGACCTACAACACCTGCATCGGCTACAATATCCTTTATTTCTTCGGATGTAAGAGCTTCAATTTCTTCATCGGTACGAGGTGTTGGTATATTTTCAGCGTCGAAAGCCACATCTTCATCGCTTGCTACAATAGTTACTGTGTCGCAAGGATATCCAAACGCAGTTTTCAACTTACCTATACTTTTCACCTTACCACTAATTGGAGTGTGAACATTAGCACTCACCACACCATTAGCTTTAGCTATGAGCTGACCACGCTTCACTTGATCGCCCACTTTCACACAGCACACAGCCATTGCACCTATGTGTTGCGAAAAAGTTACGACAACCTCGCGTGGTGCAGGCACATCTACAATAGGAGCACCTGCTGTTATCTTATTTTCGGGAACATGAATTCCGCCTCTGTTAAATGTCTTTAGCATAATATGTTATTCCTATTGTTAGTTATTTTCTTCAACTTCTACTTTCTTCACAGGGAAATTTGCTGCGATAATTGCATTGCGTGGACACACTGGCACACACTTCTTACACAATTTACACTTCTTATAATCAATGTATGCAAGATTATCCTTTATTGTGATTGCTTCGTGTGGACATTCCTTCAAGCACTTACTACAACCGATACATGACACACTACATTCTTTCATTGCAACTGCGCCTTTATCTTTATTTGCACATGCTACATACACACGCATTCCACGAGGGCCTTTGTTGCGCAATTCTATCAAATTACGAGGACAAACCTCAGTACATGCACCACAGCCAACGCACTTGTCTCCATCTATTTCAATAATGCCAGTTGTAGGGTTAATCCTCATTGCATCAAACTTACATGCACTGACACAATCGCCACAACCAAGACAGCCATAAGCACAACCATGTGCGCCATAATAAATCGTATGTTCAATATGACATGATCTTGGGCCATCATAGTCCGACTTCTTAGGACGATTAGCACAAGTTCCGTTACAATGTAGTACTGCCACTTGTGGCATAGTTGAATGAGCCTTAACAAGTCCCACTATTTTAGCGACTTGCGACATTGTCTCATCCCCACCCACAGGACATCTCAATCCATCAAGCGATGTTGCACATGCACAAGCCACAGCGAAATCGTGGCAACCATTTCGGCCACAACCTCCACAATTAGCTCCTGGCAAAATTTCTTCTATTTCGGCAATTTTAGGATTTTCTTTTACGGCAAATTTCTTCGCAGTGAGGAATAGCACCACTGCACTCACTATGCCTATGCCACCTAATATCACAACCGATAATACCACCAAATCCATATTTCTTTATAACTTCTTTATTTCAAAATTTATCTTATTGAATTTCAGTTTATTTCTCACTGCATAAAATAAGCCATAATACACAGCAAGAGCAACAACTCCCGAAATACACCCACAAAGTACCGATACCGACACCGTCAATCCCACCACGGTCAACAAGAATAACATGCAAGGCAAAAACAAGCAATAGAATATTGCTATCCATTCCATACTTTGTTGTTCCTCTATTATTACCCTATCTCCAATGTGGATATTTTCCTCAGCCACATTTCCACACACAAGTTCAAGCTCATCATCACTCGACACGCTGCAAATATCGCCTAATTTACAACCATCACATTGATTTCGAGATATTTTAACTCGCACAGAGCCATTTCCCTCTATTTGAGTTACAACTGCTATATGCTTCTTTGTTCCAGTATTCACTACTTATCCAATTTGGGAGTACAAAGATATCTCTAAATACTTAATTAAAGAAATTTTTCCGTAATTATTTTTTTATTCTATTTCTCTTTTTTTTATCCTATTTTTCCCAAACAATCCTTAATTGAGTATTATTTTTCTCTTACTCGAAAAAAATCTCAAGTTTCTCCACATTTGTGTTTTTCTGCACCACACGATAACTTCGGTCAAGCAAGTACAATACTGGCAAACTTGGAAGGTCATATAGCTCACGATCAGTTATTAACATACGCTCATCACATGCATCAATCCATTGGTGCGGCAAAGATTGTGTTTTCCACTCATCTTTATTTCCCTCTACACACACCGAAAGCACCTTTAATTTGCCTTCTTCCACCTTTTTACTGATTATAGGTGATAAAATTAACTCCGTTTTCAATTTATGACATTCATCACAAGTAGGGTCATTAAAATATAGCAAAATATAGTCCGCTTTAACACCATACAGACTTCTTCGTTTGCATTGTTTCTGAATAAATCCAAAATTTGTTGCCTTATGCCCCACTCTATTCTTCATAACTTTAGCGAGATAATAACCCACGCGCTCTTTGTCATCAAACGACACCTTATCGCAAGCCAACAATTGATTTAATGCCACAATATAGAGTTCCTCATCACATAGAGGAGAATCCATTTCATACAAATACTTTGTTGTCATGTCAATAAAATGCGAAAGCATATCCGCATTTTGCCCTGCCTTAGCATATAGTTTTGCAAACGCCTCACTTTTCTTACTCACATAAGGCAATAGACTCAAAAAATTGACAAATCCTTGTTCCGTAACATCGGCTTTCACTATCAAGCCACTATCATTAAAATCAAAATAATCCCAATAGTGCAGAACAAGATTATCGGCCTTTTCGATGGTTATTTCGCTCATATTTTCCAAGTTCGGTTGCACATACCTACCACTATCTTGAGCATTGAAATATAGATTAGTGCACAATATAAGCACACTTAGCAATATCAATTTTAGATGTTTCATTTGAGAGCTATTTAACTTTATAACACAAAAATACACTATTTCTTTCAAAAAATAAAAAAATAAGAACACATACATCTATGGTTTAACTAATCAGCGCCTAAAACATTCAAAATATTAATAAAGAACCTCGCAAATAATCATAAAGTTCCACTAAAATTCGTAATTTTGCAATGGTTAATCCATAGAATAATGCTGAGTATGCACTCCAACTCAAAAATTGCACTCCCTAACAACTCTTTTTTTCTTGAAATCAAGGGATTATTAGAGCAAGGTCGTACGGTTACCTTTTTAGCATCGGGTAATAGTATGCGCCCTTTTATTCGAGGCAATCGAGATAGTGTTGTTCTGCAAAAACACACTTCCCTATCAGTAGGTGACATTGTACTTGCTTTTATCGACAATAATAGATATGTGTTACATCGAGTCATTAACATCAACAACGACAATGTTACACTAATGGGCGATGGCAACTACAACACAACCGAAACTTGCTCGGCCAACGACATTCTCGGCAAAGCAATTCAAATCATAAGAAATGGAAAAACTATTGACTGTGAATCACCTACGGAGCAAAAGAAATCACATCTATGGCGAAAACTTCTACCCATAAGACGCTATTTACTATTTTTGTATCGCTTAGTAGAGTAATCAACTAACAACTTAAATTCATATCAATATGAGCATCAAAGATTACCTTGTATGGTTGTGGAAAATATCCAACGGAATGCGTCTACGCATCGCACTTCGTGCCACTTGCGGCATTTTACATGTTGGTGTATCCCTTCTATTTATTTGGGTATCCAAACATATTATCGACATTGCAACAGGACAAGCAGTTGGTTCATTCTCCAACTATGCGCTACTCCTTATCTCATGCGTAATAATGCAGCTATTATTATCGGCTTCAATACGACGCATCGAGGAACTGTCATTTATTGATCTTAACAACAAACTTAGACAACGACTTTTCAACCATGTTATGATAAGCCGTTGGATGGGTAGAGAAGGTATTCACACTGGTGATATTCTCAATCGCATTGAACGCGATGTTTCGTCTATTGCCGACCTTCTATGCCGTATTATCCCTTCTGTACTTATCACATTGGTGCGACTCACAGCTGCTTTCGCGTTTTTGCTCTATCTTGACATACGATTAGCTGCTGTTCTATTCTTCATTATGCCTATTGCCCTACTTATCAGCAAAAGCTATGTCAAGAAGATGCGCAAGCTATCGAAAGATATTAGAAACACCGATAGCCGATTACAATCTTTCTTGCAAGAAAATATCCAACATCGCACTCTTATTTCGTCACTTGAACGCACTAACGAGGCTTCCGAAAATCTTGATTCTCTACAAGATGGACTATACAACCAAATCAAACAACGCACTAATTTCTCTATTTTCTCGCGTTCAATGGTTCAATTGGGTTTTGCATCAGGATATACTACCGCGTTCCTATGGGGTGCAATGGGTTTAATAAATGATAGCATATCTTTTGGTACAGTTACGGCCTTTCTTCAACTCGTCAACCAAGTACAACGCCCAATAGTGGAATTGGGCAACTATATACCTTCATTTATTCAAGGTTACATAGCTATCGAACGATTGGATGAACTCACCTCGTTAGAAATTGAAGAACAAGGAACTCCTATCAAACTTGACGGGAAACCTGGAGTAAGAATCAAGAATGTAAGTTTCTCATATACCGAAAACGAACAAAATATTATTCAAAATTTCTCACACGACTTCACACCTGGAAGTCTCACAGCAATTATAGGTGAAACTGGTGTCGGCAAGAGTACTCTTATGCGACTTTTGTTGGCTCTACTCCTTCCAGACAATGGGAAGGTTATATTCTACAACAACGAATGCGAAGTCTCTGCATCGCCACTCACTCGTTGCAACATTGTTTATGTTCCACAAGGTAACACATTACTAAGCGGCTCAATACGCGACAATCTTCTCTTGGGCAAACCTGATGCAACCGAAGATGAACTTCGACAAGCTCTTCACATTGCTGTCGCTGATTTCGTTTACGATTTACCTCTTGGACTTGACACTCAATGTGGCGAACTTGGGGCTGGATTCAGTGAAGGACAAGCACAGCGCATAGCTATAGCTCGAGGCCTATTACGCCCAGGTGGCATAATGCTACTTGACGAACCTACTTCTTCGTTAGACAAAGATACTGAGCAACTTCTATTAAGTCGTTTAGCTGAGCAAGCTAATAATAAAACAGTTATTTTGGTTACTCACAAAGAAGCTACAGTTCAGTTTTGCACATCATCAATTAAACTTGGAACAGCATAAACACACATACTTTACAAAACAAAAAGTGCGATAGAAATTCCTACCGCACTTTTTTTGTATCTCAATTAATCTATGTGATTATTCAACAACGCTTACTGCGCGTGTGATAGCTGCACGGCTCAAGCGAGGGTCGTCATAATACATGTTATCAACACCACCCTTATAGTCGATGCGCAATTGCTTTTCAGATACACCGAATTCGTCAACCAAGCACTTGTATACATTTTCTGCACGAGTGCGGCTCAAATATTCGTTTCGTTCTGTGTTACCAGTGCCCTTATCAGCAAAACCAGTAATCACATATACAACATCATTATCACTTTCCTTGATGATTTCAGCAAGCAAGCTCAAGTTAGCACGAGCTTCATTAGAAAGTTCAGTGTTGTCAATCTTGAATGTAACAAGGTTAGCTGCAGCAGCCATTTTCTTCACGATTACGCGTTCTTCCTTCTTATTACCTTCAGCGATAGCTTTCTTCAAGCGTTCGTTTTCAGCCGACATTGTTTCCAATTGACGACGCATTTCATTGATAGCATTGTTATCATAGCTTACGATGTTGCGAGTAACATACTTACTACGATCCCAACCGCGTTCTTTGAACTTATATGTAAGACCAAGTGTCACAGCCCACATACCTTCACCGAAACGGCCACCACCTTCGCCATCGAAACGGTCATTTACATACATACCACGAATATCAAGGTTTAGGTCAAGAGGATCGCTTAGACGGAATGTGTTCAACAAACCAATATTAGCACTTGCTTCAGCTGCACCATCTTTATCAAACACATGCGCCCAACCTATACCCAAATATGGGCTACAATTCCACACACGATTTGGCTTGTAACCTGCAATAATGTTGCATAGGTTGAACATAGCATCAACATGGATATTGCAGAAGTCAAATTTTTGATGTGTCAACCAATATCCGTGACCTTCTTTACCAGAAACGCCTTCACCTGTTGAGTGAACACCATTTTGAGTAGCACCCTTTTGGCTAAGACCGCTATACATCACGCGAACTCCAATTGATGGAGAGAACCACTTACCTACAGCGATATCTACTGCTGGAGCAATACGATCTACAAAATCACATTGCTTATCGTGGTCACCAAAATATACTTGTCCACCACCTGCAGCACTAATAAACCAGTTATCCCAGAAACTATTAGTTTCTACTTTGTGCTTGTTTGAGTTGTACTCAACCTTTTCTTCTACTGTTGTAGTTTGCGCAAATGCAGGAGTCAATACCAATGCGCAAACAGCAGTCAAAAATAACTTTTTCATTTGCTTATTTATTTTTAGTTTGTTAATTAATTTCTATCAAGTATTATTTTTTTGCTTTACCATAATAGCCTTGTCCATAACCATAGCGACCATAATGTCCGTAACCATAGCCGTAGCCGTAGCCATAGCCGTAGCCCCATCTCTTAACATCAATACCGTTCAAAATAAGTGCCAAATTATTTAACTTCTTTTCTTGATATAATGTTTCAAGATCTGGCAATTGACGTCGGTCAAGTTTTCCTGCGCGTACAACGAATAATGTTATATCGGCAATACGATTTGCAATTGTTGCATCGGCAATGATACCCACAGGCACATTATCAACAATGATATAATCATAACGAGTTCTCAACTCAGCAATAAGATTATCCAATCTCTCATCCATTAGCAACTCGGCTGGGTTTGGTGCAATTGCACCTGCGCCGATAATATCAGGAGTAGAGCCATCTTCGCTCTTCTTGATAATTTCATCAATAGTAATTTCATGGTCAGCCAAGTAATTACTTATTCCGACATGGTGCTTTGGCAACAATCCACGACTCAATGTTCCCTTACGAATATCCAAGTCTAGCATCACAACACGCTTCTTAGCATACACATAACTCATTGCCAAGTTACGAGCAGTAAATGTCTTACCAGCACCTTCATTAAATGAAGTAAATGTAATCACCTGCACTGGCTTACCATTCTTGCTCATAAATGCCATATTTGTTCGCAAAATACGCATTGCTTCAGCCACACTACGATTTTGGTCTTCTTCACTTGTCATGAATGATTCATCACCGCTCTTCATAATTTTCTTATCCAATGGCACTTCTCCAAGATATGGCACGCTTATCACATCCTTAACATCTTTACGGCTATGAACGCGTGTATCCATGAATAGAATCAACAAGAATACCACTGTTGGACAAGCCAAGCCTAATAGAATACCCAACAAGATAATGCGATTGCGATTAGGACTAATTGGAGCATTGCTTCCACTTGCACCATCAATCACTCGTGCATTGTTATCGGCCATTGCTTGAGTAAGAGCATTTTCTTCGCGACGATTTAGAAGGAACATATACAACGATTCCTTAATCTTTTGTTGACGCTCAATACTCAACATCTTGCGTTCTTTTGTTGGGATTTGCATCATGCGTGAATGAGCTCTATTCTCACGGCTTTGAGCATCACTACGACGAACATCAAGCGAAACAATCATATTATCCACCGAACGGATAATTGTTTGTTTCATAGCACGAAGGCTATTATTTAATTCCTCAACGATAGGATTCTTCTCACTACTATCAGCGATAAGCTTATCACGACGCAGCTTCATTGTGTTATATTGATTAATTTGCGCCTCAACACCTGCATCTTTGATACCTGTGTTAGTTGGAATCAAGTCAATTTCCTTACTTGGATCTACAAGATACTCTTTAATATATCGAGCAAGTTCCAATTGAGTTTCCAATTCTAAGCCTTCAGCATCATATTTTTGAGATTCTCCCATATATTGACCTGCGGCAGAACCAATATCATAGATTCTGTTGTCTTGCTTGAATCGTTCAATTTCTCCTTCTACGCCACCAAGCTCATTTTCGATAATAATCAAACGCTCATTAATGAAATTTGCAGTATTAATTGCAACTTGATTCTTATCTTGAATTGTATTCTCGTTGTAAATAGTAATCAAAGTGTTAAGCACATCTTCTGCTCTTATTGGTGAACTATCCTTCATCGAGAATGTCAAGATTGAAGCATCATCTTGTGCTTGACGGATTCCAATTGTACTAAGGAAATAGTTTGCCATAGCCAATTGTGAATGTTTCTGAACATGAATATCCACACCAGCCCAACTTTCACCATAGAAATTAGTTGGAGACACAACAACTCGTCCTCTTGCCAATTTCACAGTATCATTCAATGCTACTACATACTTAGCTCCGTCTTTTTCGCCTTCAATATTTGACAACTCTACACTCTTAGCATCTTTCAATGTTACATATAGCGACATATAGCTATTTGGTGATGCGTCAACAAACGACACCTTAACTGGAGCTTGAGTGTATAGTTCAAGATTGCGGAAGCCTTTTTTCTGTTGATAAGATACATCAGCCGATAGGCGTGCCACAACTTCTCCCATCAATTTCTTTGATTTGAATTGAAGGATTTCATTACTAACATTAACCTTATTGATAAGATTGTCATATCTATCAAGACCTGCAGTTGATGTTTTATTTGAAGGGTCCTTAATAATTACCGTAGCTTGACGGAAATATACGAATGGTGTGTAAGCATATTTCAAATACGCCAACCCACCAAAAACTATTAGCGACAATAAGAACCATTTCCACTTAGAAAGCAAATAGTAAAAAAGGTCTAATACATTGATACTTGAATCATTTTTTGCATTCAAATTGCTCATATCTTATTCAGATTTTTATTTCACACAATAGATTATAGAACATGCTGCTGTTGCGATACTCAACAATAATGAAGTGTATTGCAAAGTTTTGTCTTCTTTATCCTTCTTCTTGTATTTAGGTTCTACATACACGATATCATTTTGTTGCAAATAGAAAGCTGGAGATTCAAAAACTGACTTATTGCGAAGATCATGTTCATATACTCTTCTTTCGCCCAATTCTTCTCTAATCACAAGCACGCGATCTATTTTTGCATTATCAGCCAAATCTCCTGCCTTTGCAATAGCTTCAAGCAATGTGATGCGATCTCCATCCACTGAATATGTACCACTACCGGCTGCACCAAGTACTGTATACTTGAAGTTAAGAAACTCAATTGCTACTATAGGATCTTTAATATAGCTTCCTGAAATAATCTTATTTTGGATAATATTCTTTACTTCACTCACCTTTTTGCCAGCTACTTCAATCTTGCCTAAGATAGGGAAATCGATAAATCCTTCAGCATCCACTCTATATCCCTTTTCTTTGGTTACACCTGCTGTATTGATTCTACCATCGGCCGACACTTCATAGCTTCCACCTTGGATATTAAACGGAATAGCAAGTTCTGGGCTCTTACAAGATACCACAATACTCAATCGGTCATCACAATGTACTACAGCTTCATGCTTTTGTTCAATAGGATAACGCTCACCCACATACATATCTTGCAAATACACATAATCCTTGCTTGATGAACATGATGCCATCAATATCAAAGCAAATAACGATAACAAAAATGCTTGTTTTTTCATATTATCTTAATATTATTTTTTCAATACTCTTAGTTTCTATCTCTTAATCGGTTTCGTTTCTTATTCTTGCAGCAGCCCCGCATAACACACTTGTGCTGCTTCGGCATTTGGCAAACAATCTAAACGACCTACTTTAGTGCACTGTATAAACTCGGTTAATGTAGCACAAAGTGTATTATATTGTTCTACATCTTGTCTTATCACCGAGCAACCTGGCAATACAGCCATAAATGCTTCCACACCACTAAGGGCAGTAAATGAGTTCTCAGAAGCTTGATACAATCTCACCATTCCTCCGAGAGGACAGCCTTCGTTCTTATAGCATGGTGTTTTTCCACTCCATGCAGTGCCATAAACCATCGGTTTACCGTCAACAATACGAATAGTTGGATTATCATCATTGAGTAATGTACACTCATCAAAATTTTGTTGCCAAATTGATGAATGTGTACTTTTGCCAGTACCACTTTTACCCATAAACAAATATCCTACCCCTCTATATTTCACTACCGAAGCGTGGATTGATATTGCATTATGCCACACCACAGCTTGTGCAAAGGCTATTCTTAACAACGAACATAGTGCCGACCCCACATAAGCATCTTCCCAACACATCACTGCTTTGCATTCCTTAAATCGGCTATCGGCTATCATCATATGAATAGCTCCTTCTGTCGTAAACTTCAATTCCACCTTGTAGCCACACAAGCATTTCTTCAATCTTGTAAAGCCTAAATCGTTCTCCGATTCACCTATCACTTTTTCTTCCGTTTCACAAGGCAATTCATCACTAAATGCTTCGAAACGAAACAAAATAGGTTCGGCTTCCGTTTTTTCACAACGGAATGGAATTAATGAAGGCAAAAGTACAACAATATCTTGAGTTTTCGGCACTTTTACCGAAAAAATAAAGTCTGCTATACGAAAAAAATGCTCTTTAATCATGACATTTGTCCTATCACTAATTTCTTCATGATAGAAAAGGACTCTCGGGGTGCATATTTTAATGCAAAACGCACATTTTGAACGAATGAAAGCGCTGTGTTTATTTTGCGTCGCCACACACTTTCATTTTGTTTATTTCGCGTGTTGCGATAGTGACCAAAATTACCACCACGCCTCACTATTTCGAGTAATTCTGAAGGAGATTGAGAACTTAAGTCCTCCTTATATGGCAGATACTCTTCGGGCATCCCCAAATATGTTACTAAAAACGAATGCAACAATGCACTCCACTTTTTGATACCTGCATTAGTATAAATCTCTTTTATATCGTCACCAGAGCCCACATGAGGTGTATATTCTTTATAAGCCATTGCGATATCACAAAGTTGTCGCAAGCCTATGCCCACACCTATAGCATGCTTTAATATGTGTGTGTTTAGCAACAATAGATTTACTTCCGCCTGAGGACACATAATGGTAACATCTCCCACAACTAAACCTGTTTCATCAAACCCTTTCGCTTCAACCAACTGATGTGCATATTTTTGTGCTTCCGAGCTATGTAAATCAACAAGTTGCACATGATGTTCCACATCAATTCCTTTCCACTTATAATGAGAACTACCATCGGGCATCTTTGTAATATTGCAACCATGAAACTGAGCAAGATATTTTTCGGCACTTTCTCGCCCATCTTCACTTCTAAAATACAAATCGATATCTCCACACTCTCTTAATTCTGGCAAAGGATATTTTTGAGCAATTCCTTGTCCTTTTTGCAATATAGGTTGAAAATTATTCGATTGTAATACTGAAAACAAATCACACAATGTGTCATTCATTTTCTTATTTTGCATAGTAACACGAGTCGCAAGTACACTCCACTTTAACAAGACTTGTTTTGAGGGTTGCATGTCTTTCGGCACTTTATCCAAAGCATTAAAAGCTATTCCGGCTACAGTCTGCTTAATAGCGAGCGACAAGACTTCAGCCCAGTCGTCATCGGTGATTGATGAATATGAACACTCGAATTTCTTACACCAAAGCATTGAAATTATCAAGTGCAGAAGGATATCAAAAGCTTTGTCTTGCTTATTTGTCATTGTCTTCCACCCAGCCAAATTCTTGCCAAGAGGTTATCAAGGTGTGCACATCGCGATGAGCTGTTTCGCTGTCTACTTCATACTCTTCACACAATTGTGCAGTTAATGTATCTACCGTAAAATCGCCCTTCGATGCTTCTTGCCACAACCAAGCAGCCACATCATTTAGCGTATATACATTGGTCATATTCACTACATCATCACACAAATCAACTATCATGTGTTGATTGCAAATGGTGCGTAATGTCAAACCATCTTTTAATTTCATAAGTATCGAATTGTATTAGAATTTCTTACCGATAAGGATTGAAGTAATTGTACAATAAATTATCTTAATATCGGTCCACAAAGTACGATTAGTGATATATTCCAAGTCGAGACGCAAACGCTCAAGCATCTTTTCTATCGTATCACAATACCCATTATAGAGTGTCGCATAAGAGAATAGACCTGGCTGAATTTGATACAAATATTCATAATCAGGATTATGCTCCATGATTTGCTCAATATAGAACATTCGTTCTGGACGATATCCCACCATCGACATATCACCTTTCAATAGATTCCACAATTGTGGCAACTCATCGAGGTGATGCTCACGGATAAAGCGCCCAACCTTTGTCAATCTACTATCTCCTTGTGCATATAATTGAGGTCCGCTTGCTTCCGAGTCAATACACATTGAACGGAATTTATATAGCACAAACGGCTTGCCTTTGTAACCAATACGCTCTTGGCTAAATATTGCAGGTCCACCATCTTCTTTTTTCACGGCCAAATAGCACCACAATATCAGTGGAGAGAATACAATCATTCCCAATATAGCAGCCAATATATCCATAAGTCGTTTTATGCCACGAGACAATGGACCCATAGCATCAACATACTTCTGTTTTTTTAGTTGTTTACTCTCCGTTCTCGATAATACATCTACTTCTTCCATAGTCCTGAATAAATTTTCATGCAATTATCAATCATTTGCTCATAGGTAAATAGCGATTTATATCTGTTATACGCACCTTTAGCAAATTTATTATAAGTTTCTTCATTTTTCGTTACTTTCAAGATAGCTTCAGCAAGCGACTTACCATTTTCTGGGTCGGCATTCAATCCCGACACTCCATCTTCATTCACCCACGACACACCACTCTCAGGGATTCGCGTAGCCACTACAGGCTTGCCACACGACATAGCTTCAATCTGCACAATACCGAAAGCCTCGGTTTTCCATACCGACGACATACAGAACAAATCGCATGCCTCAAAATATTGTGGCAACACCTCATCGGGCAAAAAGCCCAACAATTTAACTCTGTCCGACAGTCCGGCATTGTTTATTTTCGCTTGAAGTTTTCCGCGCAACGGACCACCGCCACCAATCAACACCACATAATCATCAGTGAGATAAGACGCTGCATCTACAAGGTATTCATAACCCTTATAACCCACCAAACGGCCCAACGAGAACACTATTCGTTTGCCTTCATAATGAGCCCTTAGTAATTCTGCTTTTTCTTTGACTGAAGGTAGTGGTTCAATGCCAATTGGTAAACAAACAGTTTTGTGTTGCACATCTTGCAAATGAGGCGATTCGTTCAAATACACAGGGCTAGTTCCTACAATCACATTTGCACGTCGCAATAGCCAATTTTGCAGTGGCATATAGAACTTCAAAATAACATTCTGCTTAAGAATATCAGAATGCCAATGCAACACCACTTTTCCCTTATAGCCCGAGCAAAATAGAGCCAAACACGCCATTGGGTCGGGGTGATGGACATGAATCACATCATATTCATTACATATCTTACGCAATTTGCCTATCATTGCAGGCGAAATCATCGTAGCCTTAGCCTTTGTCAGTGTACGAGTAGTAATGAGTTTCGCGTTATCATTGATCTTTATATCGCACGACTCACCTTCACACGCAGCACACAGCATATCACACTGCACACCACGAGCACTCAACCCACACATAAGGTCATACATAACCTTCTCAACACCACCTCTAATAGGGAAAAACTTCCCTAATTGCAATACCTTCATATTTCCTATATTTTCCCACTCTTTCGACATACAAGTTCGTCGTAAAGTTTCAAATAATCAGCATATCTATTTTCTTTCTTAAAATTCTGCAAAGCATACTCGCGACAAGGTTCTTGATAATACTCCTTGCCTCGCGAAGCTACTTCTCGAGCCGTATTGAGCAGTCCTTTCACATCACCTTGCTCAACCACTACACCTGTTTGATCTGTTATTGCTTCTACACTTCCTCCCGTGCGATATGTTACCACTGGGGTACCACACGAAATAGCCTCCAAGTTAACTGTTGGATAATTGTCTTGCCATGTTGGATTAACAAACACATCAGCAGCCGAATACAATTCAGCCAATTGTCCTATATTTTCGGTTCGTGTTATACCTATCACATTTTTAGGCAAATCCTGAATTTTAGCCTTTTCCACACCTACCAGAACTATTGTTTCGTCATCATTTAGGAGTTTCGACATCTCCATAAAGTCGTCCCATCCCTTTTCAGTGCTCCATATACTCGCAAGACCAAGATAAATTCGCTTTCCATTCAAGCCATATTTATCTTTTACTGCTTTGGTGTCGCGAATGGTAAATGTATTCAAATCAATACCATTGTGAATTACTCTATACTCACAATCTTTTAGAAACGAGCGACTCATCTCGCCTCTAATCCATTCCGACACTGGCACAATCACCAATCGCCCATGAGGTATCGAATTAAACGCATTCTTCTTGTCAATATAATTTTGTGCCGAACGATCTACAAACCAACTCGCAGGGAACAAGCGCTGTTGTGGGCATTTACCACAGCCTGTCATCCACTTGTCGCACTTCGCAAAAGAGTAGTGGTAACAATGTCCTGTATAAAGCCAACAATCATGAACAGTCCACACCACTATAATATCTGTTTTTGCTAAATAATCGAACAAAACTTGATAGTTCAAGAAATAACCATGTATATTATGAATGTGGATGATGTCTGGTTTGATTTCTTCAATTTGCTTAATAAAATCTTTTGTCGCAGCCTTCGAGGCCAAACCATGGCGATCAAAAAAGCGAGTAGCCAAACCATGTATTATTGTATCCAACTTGTTACCGACAGGCACTTTGTGCGAGTTACATGGCTTTTCAATGCCATCACGACCTTTGCTATACGCGATATAACTTTCCCAGCCATTACGCATTGCGATATCACCAATTTCTTGCATAATACGCCCAGTTGAGGTGTTTATGCGCATCACCGGATTAATTTGCAACAACTTTTTTGCCACGACAGTATCTTATTAAGCTTTTACCTCCACAATAATTCTATATCTTAATTCTTCTCAACAAGAGAATTAAATAGATTTATCCATTTCTTCATCACTACTTCTTCCGAATAGGTATCTACCACTTTCTTGGCATTCTCACCCATTCGTTTGCGAGCATTATCATCACGCATCATTTGTTTCATAGCTTCAGCAAGCCCTTCAATATCATCATTTTTCACTATCATGCCATTTTCGCCATGATTAATGATGTCTTTAGGACCACATTTAAAATCAAACGCAACCATAGGCAAACCTTTAGCCATTGCTTCAATCATCACCATAGGGAAGCCCTCATAATTAGAGCTCATCACAAGCATAGCACTCGTTGCATATTCGGCCGAAATGTTCTTCGTAGGTGCATTCAAGCATATTCTATCCTGTATGCCACGCTCATCTATCATAGATTGCAGCATATCACGCCATTCGCCTTGTCCAAATATATCGAGTCGCCAATCTTTCAATTGTTCATCACGACATACAATTTCCCAAGCCTTCACCAAGCGATCAAACCCCTTTTGATAATCAAGACGCCCAACAGCAATCACCCTTTTGCATTCAGTCGTCGCAAAGCCATCGCCATCAAACAATGCGGCGTTCGGAATCACCTCAATATTTGGCAATTCACCCCAATAGCCTCGGTCTTCATTGCTCAACACCACAAATCGGTCGAAACGACGCACCAACTTCTCATCTTCGCGAGTTCGCCAGCGATCTATTGCACCAAGCACTCCTGAACGATTATATTGCAACCTGAAGAACTTATTAAAATGCAATTCGAGCACCTTTTTGCTACCATCTTTAATATCTGGTAAGAATGACGACTCCGACGGATAAAGCGACACCACCACATCGGCCTTTTCTCGCATAAGTACCTCAGTAAGGCGTTTTTTGTGCAACTTGCGACGACGCAAATAGCCCAAAATCTTCGCAAAAGGACTCTTTCCATTGTCATCGGTATAGTTTATTCCAAGATCTATCATCCTCACCTTCGCAGGAAATGCATAGAAAGGATCTCGCCCCTTTTGATCGGTCGTAACCACAGTAACATCCCAACCAAGTTGCTCTACCAAATAAGTTACCTTATTCAGTAGCACTCGCTCCATTCCCCCAGGCGTGTGCACACTACAATGACAATAAACGATCTTCATCAATTTGCTATTTTACACATAGTATCCTCTTGAGTTTCTTCCTCATCAAGACATAAGAACAAAGCAAACACAAAGAATATATCCGTTGCAACCTTTAGCCACACTATAAAATTCACAGCCAAAAACATTAAAAACAGTACACGATATTCCTTGAATCTCCTCATACATATCTGCGTTGCCTTCATGAAATAAGCCATGAACAATCCGAGTCCCACTACTCCAAAATAGAATATAAATCTACAATAGCCAACATCCGTTCCTTTGTAATACCCCTTTATTATTTCACCTATAAAATATGGGTCTGAATCGTTCGGATTATTTATATATCCATCTCCAATTAACCATGTTTTAATATTATCGGGCCAAACATACATAGTCATCAATTTATCATTTGAAGTTGTTTTCCATTCTCCCTTATCCCAAAGACTAAAAAAACCTTCAAATGCAAATTGTAAATTATTATGTATAACCATGTTCGTATTATATAAATACACAAACAATGGAATAAAAATCAACAAACCAATACCTAAACATTTCCAAAATAATTTAATCGATTCATTCCCCCTATTATTTATTGTAAAATACAAAGCAAGTAAAATCGCGATAGTTGCCCCTACTGTTGTTGTTCGACCAATCATATTACCAATAATAACAATAATCAAAAGAGCTATAATATAGCACCACATCATTGTTAATCCAATTTTATGTTTTTGAGCTACACATAGGTATGAAATTATTATTAATATTGTCGCAAATTTCATTCCTGCCACATCTAAAGCAGCTCCAATTCCATATAAGCGGCCTTCTACCTTTCCCATAAAGCCGGTGCCAACAACGAAGCTATCAACAAATTGCTTTAATGGTACATATTGATCCATCGTGAATGCTATCACACATTGTGCCACGCACACTCCTATCAGGTAATGAGCCACAAGCTTCACCGTCACCTTTTCATGAACCCATCGCATGCACGACACTGCCATATACGCTCCACCAAGCCACACCCACATCGACACTATATACGTTGCATACGTATAGTCATTGGTTTCATTATACGAAACAGCTATTAAACCAGCTATCGACACCAGACCAGCTATAACCGATAGAGTTATGAAATCTCGCCCTATCGTTGCCATTCGTTTCTGAGCCAGGTTCATTCCTAAAACCACAAGCCCCACCCCTGCCATTATCATCTTTGTATTCGCACCTGGCAAAAACGAAAATTCAAATGGGAAAAAGTAGAAACTTGTTATTATCCCAGTTAATATTATCGCTATTATCCTCAACATTTCACTTATAAATCACTCCGTATATCAGTTTATTAATCAATATATAATACAATTTCACAGCCCAGAATTGACCTTTCCACGCCAACCATTGCAATGCATTACTTCGTGCCGAAATCTGTTTGTTTTCACCTATATATCTATTCGCTTCTGGGTACCATTCTTGCCACAAGCGATATTTCTTCTCATCATCAGTTATCAGGAACGGAAACTTTACATCAAGTTTGAACAGTGCCAATTCCTTTTCCAATTCTGCACCATGCTTGCCTTGCATATAGTCCGTAATGCGTTGCACATTGTGCTTAAGTTCCACTAAGTGTCGTTCCGAATATGTTTGACTAAAAGCCCCCATATTCAGCTTCACATAGTGATAAAATGCTTGTGGCACATATGCCACCTTCCGTGCATTTGCGCATAGCATCATCATAGTCATGTCCTCACCCATGCCATATCCTGCAGGGAATTCTATCCCATTCTCAGCATATAGCGAGCGCTTCACAAGCTTATTCCACACATTATATTTCATCGCGCCACTAAGCATAGCCTTCAGTGCCTCCTTAGCCGATGCATATTCAGGTTGCTTCATGTATCGCTCGTTCTTCTCAAATGTCAGGAAGAAGTCGCACCACACCATGTCGGCATCTTCACTCTTAGCCTTCGCATATAGCGTTTCGAGCATATCCAGTTCCACATAGTCATCACTATCGCAGTGGAACACATATTCCCCCGTCACCTCAGCCAATCCAGTGTTGCGAGCAGCAGGAAGCCCCTTATTTTCGTTGTGAGTGATAATCTTAATGTTCTGCGCCTTGTTTGGATATCGAGCTATCACCTCTTGCAATATCTTCACACTACCATCTGGCGAAGCATCATCAACAAACACATACTCCACATCATCGAGAGTCTGCTCCATAAGCGACACCACGCATCGCTCAATAAATCCCTCGACCTTATATATCGGCACTATTACTGATACCTTACTTTTTGCCATACACAAAATATCTCACTAAAATCTTATAAAGTATCAACAATTCATTCAGATGATAGCTCTTTTTTTAAGAAAGCTATCGATTCTTCTCTATATTTCGACAATCGTTCTGATACGTTCTTATAATCCATCTCAATCGACAAATCTGAATCTATCTTTTGAGAAGACATTACGCAACGAGTTTCTGCTCCTACTTTCTTTAACAACGAATATATACGGCTATCATCAGTTGCTTCATTAGGAATTATTGAATAAAATGGTCTCTCGAAATTTATCGCAAATGCTGTTCCATGAAAGGAACTTGTTACAATAAAAGATGCATCCATAAACAATCGAACAAACTCATTCGGACCTGCTGATGTTATTGAATGCCCTATATGATAATGATCAATGCTATTCACATGAAGATATACCACGTTCATCTTTGTTTGTTTTCTTATATTTTCAACCACAGAATCCAATGCAGGATAAGGTTTAAAAGCATACGATAACGCATATACCAATATATATGGTTTTTTTATTTTTATTTCCGATTCACCAGCTAATGCTTGATATTCATTTTTTGTCAACAATAAAGTTGGATCACACACTTCCGTTGCTTCTTTATTAACCAACGAATTCACCATCGTAACTCCATTTGATTCTCTTACCCCAATATGAGCAAATGATGCGAGATTCTTTTTATAAATCTCCTCATATTCAGTTGGAATACTCGACACAGAAAAACTTGATGCAAATGAAACCTTTTTATTATTGCCAGCAAAATCACAAAAAAACACCGAATCGCCCTTCATTGAATTTGGATTCCACACTTGATCAGAGCCTGCCATATATATATCACACTTAGGAGGATTACTATACAAAGCTTCCCTATTTTCGTAATTTCTTGTTAATACAATATTTTTACGAAAAAAATCTCCAAATCTCTTTTTCTGAAGTCGTCCACGATATAGAATAAAAAAAGCTACTCTTAACAAGAAAAACAATGTTCTATCTTTAATCGTTTTTTTATTTTTTTCGTTTTGATGATATTCATTGGGATACTGGTAATCTATTATCTCACAATCATATCCAATATGCTTAATTTTTAGATAAAGTGCATAGGCTTGCAAAGAGGAGCCATAATTCAGCACTCTATGCATTGTTATGATACCTATTTTCTTCATTTAATAAATCTATTTCTAATTACAACACAGGGATTAAATAATAATTTTACTATTTTCTTCAACATAGTATCTATTTTTATTATAAAACGTTCTTTTTTAAAATTACTACCACCCCATTTCATTATTTTCAACAAATAAGATCGCACCAATGGACATGATGGCGATTTATGCATTTGCCCTTCCATCACAACATCTATCGATTCCTCTTTTGAAAAAAGATCTTGAATACTTAAAAATATTTCTTTACCTTTTTCTGTAATTAATAGCACACCACTTACACCATCTTTATACTTTGAATATGTTTTTCCCCATAAGTCTCCAACTCTTATATCTGCAGATGTATTTTGCATCTTAAATTTACATTTTTTATAACATGCTTTGCCCAAACAATAATCGCCTAAAAACAGCTGATAAAATATGTCATTTTGACTTAATCCACCATTATAAATCTCATCTGCGACTAAATGCATTTTCAGCGAATCATGCCATCCTTTATCAGAATGACGCCATGACACTTCTTTAATTGGGCCAATAGATGCCTCTTGCACATCCACATATTTATTCCATAAAATTGATGAAGGAACGCCATGACAAAAGAAATCTATTAATAAAAAACGTTCTTCTTGTCGTTTGATATTAATCAATCGTCTAACAGAATCTATCATACACGGAGTTCCTATTATTACATACTTTTCGGACCCGTTTATTGAAGTTAGTCCATCTAATGTATAACTTTGAATATATTTACTCCCGATAGAAGCCTCTAACTCTTCTGGTGATGATGCTATAAAATGTTCTGCTCGGCGTTTATCCACATTATATTTGACCGCACAGATTTTGTACCCATCATCTATTAATTGCCTTGCTATTGAATACACTACACCTCCAGAAGAACTTTTAGAACGATTTTCTTCATTTTTACTCCATGAAGCATAACTTAGTATCTTATTGGATCCTATATCATATAGCCTTGTATCATTAAATGAACATACCGATGTGCATAAACCACAATTTATGCACTTATTTAAGTCTACCTTAGGCTCATAAAACCCATCTTCATTATGATGCATCGTTATAATATGAAGTGGACATGCAATAGCACAAATGCCACAACCATAACAATCCTTATTATTTGCTACATTCATTATTTATTTATTTAAGAAAATAACGAAATATATGTTTTACCCTTTTCACAAAAGACCAATGCTCAATTGCATTAACACAATTATTATAGTATTGATATACAAAACTTTCATCATTAAATATAGATTTCCTATAATATTCCCACCAAATGTCTTGATTATAGCATATTGCATTCCATGGCTTTGCTCCATTATAATGTAATATCCCTTTCTTTAAAATTTTCTCAATAACATTTCTTGAATATAAAGTTTCGACTTTATATTTTTCAGTTAGACACAACTCATAAAAATAATTCGTAAGACAAAATTCTGGCGTTAATGCTTTTACATAACCATTACATACAATATTTAATATATCTAGATCTTGAAATTTATATTTATTTTTACCTAACTGCTTAAATTTATCTAATATTTTATCTTGTATCATTTTTTTTGAATTAATGAGAAGATTCCCTGAATAATAATAGCCCTTTGTGACATCTATTTTTATAACAGTTTTCGCATAATTGTATATATCTGGTCTTAATGATAATCCAACATCAACACCGGCAAAATAAAACCCAGTTAAGTCGATATTATAAAAATGCAATAAATCACTTCGGAATATTACATCTACATCTGAATACAAAATTTTATCATATTCTGGAATCAATTCAGGTATTAGCAAACGATAATATGCCGGAGTAGTAATTCCCCTAATCTCAAATGCGTTATCAAATTCGTCTCCCACTGTTCTATATTGAATCCTACAATTTTTATAGTATTGTGGAATCTTATCTAAATTTGATTTATCAAGATTTTCCGATGCCGAATGTAGGATAAATATATCATAGAAAGTATCTTCCTTTGCATTCATCATCAAGGAAGAGATACACACACATGCTGGCATCACCAGATTATTATCAAACGCAAATGCTATAGGTACTATATTCATATAATTATTTATCTATTTTTGAAAATTTCTTTATATTTTTTCCCAAGCCACAATCTAAACAGCCTTAAATAAGCTGTTATAATTACATAATACAATTCTATTCTCGAACATTTCTCATATGTCTTTAAATAGTATAACACTGATTCGTAATTACATTTCTTTAAAAAATATGCTGTTTTCATTGATGTTGTGGTTGCCCCTCCAGTATGAATACATGAGACCATTGGCAATAAGACACATTTCATTCCTATATTATTTATCTTTCGATATAAAATATTTTCCTCATAATACAAGAACGTATTGGGGTCAAAGCCACCTATTTTTTGTAAGATATCGTTCTTGAACATCATACATGAACCTGAAGGCAATTCTATATCAATCGGAATATTTAAGTTAATATCTTTATTTTGTTTTAATATTTTCTGTGTATGCAGAGCTTTCAAATATTCTTTATTCTGCAAATATGAAAATGTTTTTATTAAAACGTCTTTTGACAAAGCTTTTCTTGCACAACAGTGATCAATTTCACCTTCTCTATTATATAGCAACGGACTTACTACAGCTACATTGTCATGCATCTTAATATAATCTTTTAATATTGGTAGAAAATCCTCTGTTATAATTATATCACTATTTAATACCATTACATAATTTACATCCGAATCACGATATAAAAATTCAAGTCCAGCATTATTTCCTCTTGCATATCCCAAATTTCGTTCAAGCCTTAAATATGACACCTGTGCTAAGTTTGAGATTGTATCATCTTGCAATACCTCCTGAACATTCTTAAATTTTTCTTTCAGATAACACCCCACATTTAGATAATTGTCCTTTGTCGATCCATTATCTACCACAAGAAGTTTCACTGCCGATAAATCAATTTTATCAACAATGCTATCTATACACTCCTTTATATCTTTGGTATTATTGTAATTCAGAATTAATATTCCTACCATTTTCTAATATCCTTTTAATCTTTTATAAACTTTCAAGAAATTCCATCCATTAATCCCTACCATTTTCACAATATAATACAACAAGATTCTTGCGCTTCCATAAAAAGAAAGGAACTGGATTATATTATATTTTTGGGCATTCAATATCCAATTATTGATATATTCATCACAAAATAACATATCGCTAGCACGAAATTTCAGGAAATTGGCCACCTTCTTAAATTGGTTACACTCATTTTGTTTTTCAACAAAATCTTCAATTAAATGAGCACATCTTAATTGGCTTTCATGCTTATCTTTTACATTTGATCTTATTAAAGAATTTTCGTGTTGTACATAATGATACAATGGTAAATTTACAATTGAAGTTTTGTTGGCAAAATATCGTAATTGAAACATAAGATATAAGTCATCCCACATTTTTACATCTTCATGAAAATATATCGCGTGGTTTACAAACAATTCTCGCTTCACCAACTTATTCCACGCCGAAGAATATAACGTTCCCTCAAGTTTTCTTATATCATATAAGCTATCAACTGCTAAGTTCTCCTTTGACTTAAATAATTTAATCTCTTGATTTGATGAACTATCTACATACACACCACATGCTACTATATCAAAAGAATCTTTTACGGCTTCATTATACAATAGTTCATAAGCATTTAACTCTAAATAGTCATCCGAATCGCAGAATATTATATAATCCCCATTAGATATTTTTATGCCTTTATTTCTAGTAGCAGAAGGTCCTATATTTTGATTATTTATTACTATATGTATATTTTGTTGCAACAATGGATATTGTTCTATAACACTTTTCAAAACCTGTATACTTTTATCTGTCGAACAATCATCTATAAAAATATACTCTATATCATCTAATGTTTGTTCAAAGAGTGAACGAGCACAACGCTCTATCCACTCCTCCACATTATAGACAGGTACAATTACTGAAATTTTAGGCTTCATTTAATTTTATTTAAAACATTTCGAACAATTCCTCTTAATTTCTTCTCAGCAACAAATATATATCTTAAAACAGGAACTTTTATAGCTCCTATAACCAATCTTTGTTTCACATTTAATTGTTTATTCTTACTATCTGAAACAATTTCTTTTATCCAATTTTCATTATAATTAATATTATATCGCAAGCCCATCATTCCTGCTAACCATATTAATCTGAAATCTAAATAATATTTTTCAACATTATATCTTGCAGGAAGACTTTTAACAATCCCACCAACTTCTTTTATCATTGCTTTTTCATACTCAAGTGTTGGCTTAAATGTATTACTAATTGACATTCTATTATCTCTATAATAATAACCCGATGAAGCTATTAAACGAATCTTATTATGCATATTCTTTAACATTCTCAACTGCATAATAAAATCTTCTCCCACATTAAAGTATCGCGATGTTTCAAAAACATAGTAATCTTTTAACAATGAAACTCTATAAAGTTTACCCCAAGGTGCCTTATATAGATTATTCAACAACAACCTTCTAAAATATTCATTGCATGTTATACTTTCATCTTGAATACAATTTGAAACTACCAAATCATATTCATCTGTCATGCAAGCATAAATTACATCTAAAGCATTATTATAAATAGAATCATCCGAATCCACAAAATAAATATAATCACCTCTTGATTTTTTTACTCCTAGCTTTCTCGCACTGGTCACCCCTCCATTTTCTTGGTGAAAAACTCGCACACGAGAGTCTTTTTGAGCCAATTCGTCACATATAGCACCAGAGCCATCAGTTGAGCCATCATCGATCAACAATAACTCAAAATCCGTATACGTTTGTGCCAATATACTATCAACACATCTATGCAAATACTTCTCTGTATTATATACTGGTACAATAACCGATATCTTAGGCATGAATAAATCGTTTTATAAATGAACGCATCTCTGATATTGAGATAAAAAAGATTATACTTATCACCACAAATATTAATGCTGTAATGATTATTGAATATAAAATCCAATTCCACCAGCCACAACTATACTCGAATTTTATAACATTATCCAACAATAATGACACAAGATAATACGACAGTGCTACTAATGACATCATTTTCAAAAGCACTTTCCAATATTGCCACACCGAGAGTTTAAATCCTTTTGAAAACAAAAAATATGGTTTCCATCCGTAAATGATAACCAACGTACTGATTATCCCCCCTAAAAGAATTCCTTCTAATCCCCACAAAGAACCTCCTATTATTGCTATAACAATAAATAATATTGACTCAACGAACGGAGCCCATACATCATAGAACAAACCATAGCCATTAATAAATTCATCGGTCGTTCCTCTTACTAATCCTAAGAAAAATGAGGCTAACACTAGTATTAACACATATTGGGATAATATATATTCTTTACCAATCCACAGTTCTATAAACAGTGGCAATAAATGATAGATTGAGAATACAAACACACTGGCAACAAGAAATCTAATTGTCATTAGCTCCCAATAAACCTTTTGTGTCTTAACGCCATCACCTTCCGCAATAAGATTACCAACACCAGCACCAGTACTTCCTAATACAGTCGAAAGTAATTGAGATATCTTGGTCATCACTATTGTATAATTCTCATATAATGCAACCATAGGTAACGACACAAAACTATAAATCAAAAAAGGAGTTGTTTGAAATTGTACTACACACCCCAATTTATGCACAAATAGTTGCTTTGTGTATTTCATCACCTCTGGATATTTCTTGCGCAACTCTTTGCCACTTTTTACTTCACTTTTCAGCCATGGATACACTTGGTTTATCTTCCAATTCAAAATTATTGAATAGATTACACCGAAAGTCAGTTCAATCACCACCCACAAATAATAACTACCTGTGTAATAAGCCGATGCCATCTGAATAAGCACCTTGATGATATTTGCTGTTTGAAAATATGCCGTTACTACATAATTTTTTTGATCAGCTCCTAATAGCGTTTGACGATAATTGATAAAATAACCAATTAGCGACGATACCAAGAATGAGAAAAACGCAAAATATATAATTCCGTATTCAAATTCTGTATTTGGGAATATCAACGGCAAGAACACAGCCAATACACAGCCTCCAAACAGGATTATTAAGCCTATCCATCTATACAAATAGCCGAAAACCGATATTATCTCATTTATCTTTTCTTTGTCTTGATCAAAAAGTGGTTTATAAAGCACATATCCAATTGCTGTACTTATCCCCAACTCAGCCAAATTCAAAAAGCCTAAAAGAGTTCCTAATGTCCCTGTCAAGCCGATAAAATCAGCCCCAAGACAATCCAGGAAAATCTTTCTTGAGAAAAAAGATAATGCCAATGTCAAAAAGTAAAATATCAAATTGACACGTGCATTCAGCAATGATTTCTTTACTCTTGATTCTTGTTGCATTCTATATTTATGCACTTCTTGTTATTTGAAGAGCTTTTTGAGGAGGGATTTTTTTTGTATATTTTGTGTATTGTGGACTTCGTGGAGATATTGGTCGTAGGTCCAGTTGTTACGCACCATTTCGTAGATAACACCCCAGTCTGGGAGCCCACCGACATTGCGATCATCAATAAACAAGTCTACATTCACCTTCCTACATGCATTTAACTCCTTATTAGCAAGGACATTGGGTTCGTCGTTGAGGGGAGTATTGCTATTGACTGCATAGAAATCCAAGCCACGCTTGTGGCAAAACTCTACTGCCTCATCAAGCAATTCACCCTCGCGTACAGTCCACAATATCAGTATATTACCCTCTTCTTGTAGCTTCTTTAGAGTCGCAATGGCAAAGGGGCGTTCCTTTCCGATAAGAGGATATTTATGTTCTACGATTGTACCGTCAAAATCGACTGCTATTATCATTTTCAGCTATCTTCTAATTTTATTTTTATTCACCAAAAGTGGCGTTTTATGGATATATATACAATAAAACAGCTCAGACCAATATTTCTACTGCCCTGAAACACAATTACTTAGCTTGTCGGCGGATTTCATTCCTGCCATCTTATTTACGCCACATCACAGTGACAAACATTAGTTGTCTCATGAAGCTACATCGCACATGTAGCCTAAATTAATCTACAAAAATACTAAAATAATTAAAGCACTCAAACTTTTTAGCATAAATATCTTGGCATAAAATTCTACGCGAAGCGCTACCCCCCAAAAAAACTTTTTCTTTAACACATTCACAACACCCCTATTTTATCGACAAAAGCTAAACAAAAAGTAGGTTTTCACCTTTTTTAATTATATAACCGACATTTGCACCACGAAAACTTTGAAAACTTTACGAGTTTTCGGAGTTTTCTTCGTAACTTTGCAAGCGATTTCGAAATATATTTACATTAATGTCAAATCTATCAGATAAAATTCTTGCTAAAGCCAATGCACTAATGGCAACTTATGGCATATCATCGGTAACAATGGACGACATTGCCAAAGAATGCCACATATCCAAGCGCACGCTTTACGAACAAATTCCCGACAAGCGCACCCTGGTGTGGCAATGCGTACTTTATGATCGCGATTGTAAAAGCGCCGAGGCTCAAAAACTCGTTATGCAAACAGCCACTACCCTTGAAGCCCTACTACACATATATCGACATGTGCGCAAGAATTTAGAGGAATCAACAAGCGTGTTCTACAAAGATATGCATCGCCTTTATCCTGAATTGGCAAAGAAATGCAAAGAGATGCATCGCGAACAAGCTCATGCACTAAGCCGATTCCTATCAAAAGGTGTAGAAGAAGGAATGTTTCGCAACGACATCAACTTTGAACTGGCAGCCGATGTTTTCTTAGTACAATCAAGCTCATTGATCAAAGAATTCAGCCTAACAGCCAACAGCAATGTAGTACTAATGCTCAACACAGCCTTCAAGATATTCCTGCGAGGAATTGCAACACAAAAAGGACTTGAGATAATCGACAACTTTTTCACCGAGAACAATATCTAAAAAAAAATAATAACACTAAATAATAGTAACAATGAAAATTAACTTAAAGCAATGTTTGATAGCAGCTTTGCTCGTTATGGGTGCTCACACAGCTAATGCCCAACAAGCGACCGACACTATCAACCTCACCCTCGATGAGTGTCTAAGAATCGCGCTCAACGAGAACCCTACAATTAAAGTAGCCGATATGGAAATCGAACGAGTAGACTATTCAAAGAAGGAAACAATTGCACAATTATTTCCAGATATCTCGTTCGCTGGCTCTTACAGCCGTACAATCAAGAAACAAACCATGTCGATGAACGGACAAAGTATTCAAATAGGTAGCGAAAACAGCTACACACTTGGATTCTCGGCTTCATTGCCTATCATTGCCGTTCAACTATGGAAGTCGCTCAAGCTTTCTGATGACCAAATTCTTATTAATGTAGAAAAAGCGCGCGAATCACGCCTTTCTCTTATCAATCAAGTAGAAAACGCATACTACGGATTGCTTTACGCACAAGATGCGCTTAAGGTTATCGAAGAAAACAAGAACAGAGCACAACTTAACGCAGAAATCTATCGCAAGAAGTTTGAAAACGGTACAGCATCTGAATATGATGTACTTCGTGCCGAAGTTCAAGTAAAGAATGTTGAGCCAACTATCCTTGATATGAAAAACACTATCAACCAAGCAAAACTTCAATTGAAGTTGCTTATGGGTATGGATATGGCACACAACATCAAGATCGTGGGTCAACTTTCAGACTATCAAGAAGACATGTACAAGAAGGTACTTGACACAAATGTGAGTCTTGACAACAACACATCACTTCGCACACTTGACTTGCAAACACAAACACTAAAGAATGCTCTATCGGTGCAACAAGCAGCATGGTACCCAACACTTGCGCTTACTGCAAACTACAACTGGATGGCACTTACTAATGGTGGATTGTTCAAGGATATGAAGTGGAATCCATATTCAACAGTAGGTTTGGCAGTATCAATTCCAATTTTCCAAGGAGGAAAGCGCTACTACAAGCAAAAGCAAGCTGAAATTTCATACCGCGAAATGAGCTGGCAACGCGACAACCTACAAAACGCACTAAAATTACAAGTTCAATCACAATTTGACAACATTCAAAAGAGTGTGAGCCAAATTGAGACTAACAAAGCAGGTGTGGCTCAAGCAGTTAAGGCAAACCAAATTATGGAGAAGAGCTTCCGCATCGGTGCTGCATCATATTTGGATTTGCGCGACAGCGAAAACGCGTTAATGTCGGCACAACTTGCTTACTATCAGTCGATTTACGGTTGGCTAACAGCACAAAGTCAACTTTCTTACCTTCTTGGCGACAAGAACCTCGACCAATACAAACCAGAGACAGCTAACTAATTGATAATAATAAATTTACGAAATACGAATTATGAATTTTAAGTCACAAATTTTGAGTCTTGCAGCCTTGTCGCTCGTTATGTCAGCATGTACAGGCGGAGAAGAAAAGAAAGATGCAGCAGTAGCCGAAGTAGAAGTGCTACCAACAGTAAAAATTGAAAAGGTGTATGCACAAGAAGTGCCACAAATCATTTCTTACACTGCAACAGTAGAACCATTCAAGAGCAATAACATTACAGCTAATACTGTAAACCGTATCAAAGAAATCAAAGTTGATGTGGGTCAAAATGTAGTAGCAGGTCAAACTCTTGTAGTACTTGACAATGTAAATGTAGAACAACTTGAAGTGCGTCTTGCAAACCAACAACGCAACTACGAACGTGCACTTGAACTTCTTGAAATCGGTGGTGGAACACAACAAACAGTAGACCAACTAAAGACAGAACTTGATGCTTCAAAGCGTAGCCTTCAAAACATGAAGGAAAATATGAACCTAACAAGCCCTATCAGCGGTGTTGTTACAGCACGCAACTATGAAAATGGAGATATGACAGGTAACATGCCTATCCTTACTATCGAAAATATGCGTCCAGTAAAGATCATCGTTAGCGTGAGTGAAAGCGAATTCCCAAAGATCAAGAAAGGCATGAAGGTAGATGTAAAGCTTGACACTTATGGTGACGAAACATTCGCTGGTACAGTATACTTGATTCACCCAACTATCGATGTAGCAACTCGTACATTCAAGGTAGAAGTAACAGTGCCTAACGCAGATGGTCGCATCCACAGCGGTATGTTTGCTCGCGTAGACATCAACTATGGTACAGCAAGCCACGTGGTAGTTCCAGACCGTGCAGTAGTGAAGCAAACAGGTTCAGGCGTGCGCTATGTATATACACACAAAGACGGTGTAGTAACATACTGCCCAGTAGAACTTGGCCAACGCCTTGGCAATAGCTACGAGCTTATCTCAGGTGTTGAAAATGGTGTTGATGTTGTTATTTCAGGTCAATCTCGCCTTGGCGACGGCGTGAAAGTGAAAGTTGTAGGAGAAGAACCTGCAAAACAAGACTCAATCAACTAATTAAGTATAACCCTATAAAGAAATAACTATGAGTTTATATTCAGGTGCAGTAAAACGCCCCGTAATGACAACGCTCGGCTTCGTGGCTGTGCTTATCATTGGGCTTTTCTCATTGGCAAAATTGCCAATCGACCTTTTCCCAGATATTGAGACCAACACCATCATGGTGATGACATCATATCCAGGTGCAAGTGCCGAAGATATTGAGCAAAATGTGACTCGTCCACTCGAAAACACCCTTAACTCAGTGGAACACTTGAAGCACATCACTTCAAAGTCAAAAGAAAATGTATCTATCATCACCCTTGAGTTTGAATTTGGTTACGACATTGATGTATTGACCAACTACACACGCGACAAACTCGACATGGTGAAGAGTTACTTGCCAGATGATGCCGAAAACCCAATCATCTTCAAGTTTAGTACCGACATGATGCCTATCATTCTTCTATCGGTAGAAGCAAATGAAAGTATGCCAGGTCTGTACAAGATTCTTGACGAAAATGTAGCCAACCCTCTTGCTCGTGTAGACGGAGTGGGTTCGGTATCAGTATCGGGAGCTCCAAAGCGTGAAATCCACGTCTATGTGGACCCTATCAAGCTTGAAGCATACAATCTAACAATCGAAACTATCTCAAGCATCATCGGTGCCGAAAACCGCAACATCCCTGGTGGTACATTCGACATCGGTAGTAACACATACTCACTACGCGTAGAAGGCGAATTCAACGACTCACGCGACATGGGTAATATCGTAGTAGGTGCTCGCAATGGTAGTGCAATCTATCTTCGCGATGTAGCAACTATCGATGACTCACTTCAAGAACGCGCTCAACAAGCCTATACTAATGGTAAGAAGGGTGCGATGATCATCGTACAAAAGCAATCGGGTGCAAACTCTGTAGAAATCTCTAATAAGGTTATCGCCGAAATCCCTAACCTACAAAAGAACCTTCCAAGCGATGTTAAGTTGAATGTGATCGTAGATACATCAGATAACATTCGCAACACAATTGCATCATTGGCTGAAACTATTTTCTTCGCCTTGCTATTCGTTGTAATTGTCGTGTTTGCATTCTTGGGACGCTGGCGTGCTACTATCATCATTGGTATCACAATTCCTATTTCATTGATTGCTTCATTCATCTACCTATTTGCCACTGGCGAAACACTTAACATCATCTCACTATCGGCATTGTCAATTTCAATCGGTATGGTGGTGGACGACGCTATTGTGGTACTTGAAAATGTTACTACACACATCGAACGCGGTAGTGCACCAAAGCAAGCCGCTATCCATGGTACCAACGAAGTTGCGATTTCGGTAGTAGCATCAACACTTACACTTATTGCGGTGTTCTACCCATTGACACTCGTTACAGGTATGGCAGGTGTACTATTCAAGCAATTGGGTTGGATGGTATGTATCATGATGATTATCTCTACAGTGTGTGCATTGACACTTATCCCAATGCTTTGTAGCCAAATGCTTCGTCTTAACCCTAAGAAGGCAGGCTTCCAAAAGTTCATTGAAAAGATACTTGATAAGGTTGACGATGTGTATGCAAAGATGATCAATGCATGTGTAACACATAAGAGAAAGACAGTAACGATATGTGCTCTTATCTTTGTGGGTTCATGCTTGTTGATGAAGTTTATCGGTAGCGAATTCGTTCCTGCAAGCGACAACGGTCGTGTGGGTGTAACACTTGAACTTCCAATCGGTACTCGCACCGAAATTTCACAAAAGATTGCTGAAAAGATTCACGACGAATGGAGAGCAAAATATCCAGAAATAAAGGTATTGAACTACACAGTAGGTCAAGCAAGCACCGACAACTCATTTGCATCAATGCAAAACAACGGTAGCCACATCGTATCGATGAACATCAGCCTTTACTCTGTGACTCAACGCGACAGAAGCATCTTCGAAATTACTAACATGATGCGTGAAGACTTGAAGCAATATCCTGAATTGGAAAAATCACAGGTGAATGTAGGTGGTTCTCGTGGTGGTGGTATGAATGGTCAGTCAACACTTGACTATGAAGTGTATGGTTGGGACTTCACCGAAACCGACAGCGTGGCTCAACAAATCAAGCATATCCTTCAAAATACTACAGGTATTGCCGATATCACAATCAGCCGTTCAGACTATCAACCAGAATACCATGTTGATTTCGACCGCGAAAAGCTTGCTCGTTATGGCTTGAACCTTGCTACAGCAGCAACATACTTGCGTAACCGTATCAATGGTAGCACAGCTTCTTACTATCGCGAAGATGGTGAAGAATATGACATCAAGGTAATGTATGCTCCTGAACACCGTACATCAATCGAAGATATCGAAAACATTCTTATCTACAACGCAGCCGGTCAAGGTATCCGTGTGCGCGACTTGGGTAAGGTAGTAGAACGAGTATCACCTCCTACTATCGAACGCAAGGACCGTCAACGCATCATCACCGTGCAAGGTGTAGTGAATGGTGAACTTGCCATGAGTGAAATCATTGCAAATGTTCAACCACATCTTGATAATCTTGATTTGCCAAATGGTGTTTATATCGAACTTTCAGGTTCGTACGAAGACCAACAAGAATCGTTTGCCGACCTTGGTATGCTTGCAGTGCTTATCATCATCTTGGTATACATCGTGATGGCAGCTCAGTTCGAATCATACGCTTACCCAGGTATCATCATGACATCAGTACCATTCGCATTCACAGGTATCGTACTTATCCTATGGTTGACTGGTACAACATTGAACATCATGTCGATGATTGGTGCTATCATGCTTATCGGTATTGTGGTGAAGAATGGTATCGTGCTTATCGACTACATCCAGCTTAACCGTGAAAGAGGTATGAGTATTCGCACGGCAGTGGTACTTGGAGGTAAGTCTCGTCTTCGCCCTATCGTGATGACATCACTTACAACAATCCTTGGTATGGTGCCAATGGCAATAAGTGCTGGTGAAGGTGCTGAAATGTGGAAACCAATGGCAATCGCCGTTATCGGTGGTCTTACATTCTCAACTCTTGTAACACTATTGTTCGTGCCTGCAATGTACTGCTTGTTCGCAGGTGTGGGAGTGCGTAACCAACGCCGCAAATTTGCAAAGAAAATCAACAAGTAATTAAAGAATAGAATAAGATATGAAAGCTATATTTATTGCATTCGACCAAGCCTTCACTGAAGACATCATTGACACTCTAAGCAGCTGCAACTGTCGTGGGTTCACTCAATGGGAACAAGTTCTCGGACGAGGCTCAAAAACTGGCGAACCTCACTATGGTAGCCACGCTTGGCCATCGATTGCGTCTTCAATCATCACTTTCGTTGAAGACCATCGCGCCGATGAAGTGCTTAAGCGTCTTCACCAAATGGACGAAGAAAAGCCAAAACTTGGACTTCGTGCATTTATGTGGAGCATCGAAAAGACTATCTAATAGTTCTCGATAAAATAAGTTGCAAGCCTTGTTGTCGAAATGACAGCAAGGCTTGCTTGTTTATATACAGACACAAAAAAGAAATGTTCGGCAGAAAGACTCTACCGAACATTTTATGTATATAAATCAACAGAGTGATTATTCGTTAACAAGTTCCATACCACGACGCAATGCAGCTTCGTTCATAGGTATCAAGTGATGATGACGCTCAGGCAGCGTCTTTTCGAGACCTTTCACCACACTTTCCACAGCCACCATAGGACACACCTTAAGCAAAGCACCAAGAATGAGCATGTTGAAAGCTCGCACATTTTGCATTTCAAAAGTAGCATCCATTGCGTTCACACGATACACAGCGATGTCGGTGCGTTCAGGCACACGGTTAATACCATAGCTATCGTAGATGAGCACGCCACCAGGCTTCACTCTTGACTCAAATTTGTCGAGACTTTGCTGATTGAGCACCACAGCCACATCGTAGCTATCAAGAATAGGCGAACTGATGCGCTCGTCGCTTATAATCACAGTAACATTGGCAGTACCACCTCGTTGCTCAGGACCATAAGAAGGCAACCATGTAACCTCCTTATCTTCCATTAGCCCCGAATAAGCAAGAATCTTACCCATCGAAAGCACTCCTTGACCACCAAATCCTGCTATTATTATTTCTTTTTTCATAATACCTTCACTTTGTTTTATTCGTTTTTCAAGTCGCCCAACGGATATTTCTTAAACATATTCTCGATCATCCATTCATTCGACTTAGCAGGCGAAAGTTTCCATCCCGAGTTACATGTACTCACGATTTCGACCATAGATGTACCCTTTCCAGCCATACTATTCTCAAAAGCTTTGCGAATGGCTGCTTTAGCCTTGCGCACGGCTGCTGGAGTGTGAACACTCTGGCGAGTAACATAGCAAGTACCATCGAGTTGCGCCATAATAGGAGCCATCACCAATGGGTGGCCATTCAAATCGACGCGACGGCCATAAGGTGTTGTGGCAGTTTTCATGCCAAGTAGCGTTGTTGGAGCCATTTGACCACCAGTCATACCATAGATGGCATTGTTGATGAAAATGATGGCTATATTCTCGCCACGATTGGCTGCATGGATGGTTTCGCATGTACCGATAGCAGCCAAGTCGCCATCGCCTTGATAGGTAAAGATCAAATTATCGGGATTGAGGCGCTTCAATGCAGTAGCTACCGATGGCGCACGGCCATGAGCTGCTTGCACCCAGTCAATATCGATATAATTATAGGCAAATACAGCACAACCCACAGGGCTCACACCGATAGCCTTGTCTTCAGCACCCATCTCTTCGATAACTTCGGCAATAAGCTTGTGTACTACGCCATGGCTACAACCAGGACAATAGTGCATATTGGTGTCGGTGAGCAAAGTAGGCTTTTTGTAGACACATTCGCCTTGTTGTATTATTTCTTCGGGTTTCATATTGTTTCCTTCCCTATATTATTCGTTCATCATATTACGCAAAGCTTCGAGCACTTCGTCAGGGTTAGGCACAACACCACCCAAACGGCCGAAATGGCGTACTTCAACTTTGCAATTCACTGCCAACTTCACATCTTCAATCATCTGTCCTGCGCTCAATTCAGGAACAAGGATGCCTTTAGCATTCTTGGCTGCTTCAGCGATAGCTTTCGATGGGAACGGCCACAATGTGATTGGGCGCAAAAGTCCCACTTTCAAGCCTTGCTTACGAGCCATTTCCATCACTTTTTCGCAAATGCGAGCCATAGAGCCGAATGCTACAAGCAAATACTCACAATCGTCGCAATTGAGGGCTTCGTAGCGCACTTCATTATCTTCGATAAGCTTGTATTTAGCTTGCAGATTGTTGTTGATAATCTCCATTGCATGAGCGTCAAGTTCGAGCGAGGTAATCACATTGCGCTTGCGACCATTGGTACGACCTGTGGCAGCCCAAGGACATTGCTTAATGAGTTCTTCTTGAGTGCGTCGTGGTCGTTGCTCGGGAAGCACTACTTTTTCCATCATCTGACCAACGATACCGTCGGCAAGGATGATGGCTGGATTTCGATACTTAAACGCCAAATCCCAACCAAGAGCTACAAAATCGCACATTTCTTGCACACTTGAAGGTGCGAGCGCAATCAATCGATAATCGCCATGTCCGCCACCCTTAGTGGTTTGGAAATAATCGGCTTGCGATGGTTGGATAGTACCTAAGCCTGGGCCTCCACGCATACAGTTGATAAGCAATACTGGCAATTCGGCAGCTGCTATATAAGACACGCCTTCTTGCATGAGGCTCATACCTGGGCTCGATGACGATGTGCACACAGCCTTGCCACTACCGGCACCTGCATACACCATATTCACAGCAGCCACTTCGCTTTCGGCTTGAAGAACCACCATGCCGGTAGTTTCCCAAGGCATTTCGGCCTCAAGGGTTTCAAGCACCTCCGATTGTGGGGTGATAGGATAACCAAAGTAGCCGTCGGCTCCGTATCTGATCATCGCGTGAGCCAAGGCTTCGTTACCCTTCATCAATCTAATATCTGATTCCATAATGGTAATTTTTTTCAATCTATTTGCATACGGTACACTGTGATACATCCGTCAGGACACACGAGTGCACAACTTTGACAACCGATACACTTTTCTGCATTTATCGTATAAGCGTAATGATAGCCTCGATTATTCACCAATTTTGATTGCATTGCTAAGACATCAAGCGGACATGCCACAGCACAAAGATCGCAACCTTTGCATCGCTCGGTATCCACCACTACTGCTCCTTTAATCTTTGCCATAGATTTAGTTTTTCTTTTAATAATACAAATGTATTGTAAAGTTTTGTAGTATTAGTCGGTTTAACATTTTTTTAGTCTCACTTTAACCTTTGGCACATTTTACCTAATTTTGGGCATAAAATTGCACAAATAAGTGCGATTTGTACCATTTAACACTTTTTGTCGATGAATGTGCATTATTCCTCGCTGAAAATATAGTTTAAAAAGGTGTTAAAACGCTGAACATGTCTGAAATCCTCGGCCACCTTTTCTACCCAATCGTCGCAGAAGAAATAATCGTCGTCGACCTTCTTTATGCAAAGGTATTCTTTCATTTTTAGGAATTCGGCATTGGGATTGTCCTTGCTATATCCTCGGGGAACTGATTTGAGTTTGTCGCCATAGAAAGTGAATCGGGTTGCAAATTCTGGGTCGTCAAGGATTGCCTTGAATTCGTCGATATTGGCATCGATTTCGCTACGCAAACGCGCCAAAATATCATTTTCGGGCCACCATATTCCTGCATGTAGCGCCGAGTTACCTGGCTCCATGTGGAGATAACAGCCGGCTTGGGTACATTTGCGGCCTTTCTTGCCCAAAACTGCCGAAAAATAGGTCTTGTAAGGACTCTTGTCGTGGCTAAATCGTATGTCACGATAGATGCGATAGGCGCAATCATTCACTCTCAAGCCTTTCAACGACGCATCTTGCTCGCTCATAAGTGAGATGAGACGCGCTATATCGTTTTCCCACGCCTTTCTCAGCATGACATACTCATCCTTGTGCGCATTGAACCATTCACGATTGTTGTTCATTGCCACAGCTCGAAGGAATTCATAGGTATCGCGCATATTAGCCATAGTTGTAGTTTTATGATTTTTATCACTATAAAGTTAGAGATTTTTTCGTAAACTACAAAAAAAACGAAGCCCGCACTCACGTGCGAGCTTCGCCACAAATTAAAATTCCATTTTATTTCTAAAGATCACAATTTTATTTAGAAAAATTGTTCAGAAAATTTCTTACTTAATTTTTTCGTAAACGTAAATTTCGTGAATTTCCTTAGTGTAACCTTCCTTAGCGAAAGGACCTTGAGACATACCCAAAATGATTTGAGTACCACGGTTGTTCAACACTAGAAGATCATCTGTACATGGGTCAATGCAAAGACCTTCGATTTCACCTGCGCGACGGAAGTCAAGCATTTCGCGGAAAGTTTCTAGGCGACCTGCCATAGCACCACCAGCGATTTTACCCTTGCGGATAACTGGCTTACCGTTCTTGTCAAGCTTAACGCTCCAAGGATTTTCCTTTTCTGGTTCTTGACCATCAACAAGACCTGTGTAAGGAACTTGAGTGATGTCAGCGATGTGGTAAGTTGATTCACCATCGTCAGCAGCGAACAACATCTTACCATCAGCGATGAAAATACCTTGTGTCCAGTAAGGCATTGGACGGCATTGCATCTTAGTATAGTATTGCTTAGTTTCCAAGCTGTAGCAGTATACATAACGGCTATCTACCCAGTCACTCATCCAGATCATGTTCTTATCACGGTCAACAGCAAGACCAGATACTTCAACTTGACCAGATTCTGCACACCATGGAATATCTTCGATCCATTCCAAAGTGTTAGCGTCATATACAGAAATTGCGATGTTATATCCACGACCGAATTCGAACTTTTCGTTACCAGTGTAGATCTTACCATCAAATACGTCGATATCACCAAAGTGGTTAGCCAACTTAGGATTTGGGAACAATGGATCTTCAGCAGTTTGCACGCGCTTAGCTACAAGATTCCAGTTCTTGTCATACTTGTAAAGACCGCGAGTGTCAGATACATAGAAGTAATCCTTGTCAGCAGCGATACCTTGACGTCCAGGAACTTCAATCACTTTTTTCAATCTGTATTCAGTTCCGATATGTTGAGCGTTAACGCCAACAGCTAGCATAAGAACTGAAAGAGCCAATAAAAACTTTTTCATAATGTGTTAGTTTTAAGTTAATAATAAAATTATTTAGGTTTTAAAAGTTTCAAATATTAGAACTTGAAGATACCCATTACTTGGATTTGGTTAGCATCGTCAGCACCTACTTCTTCATTGTAGAATGTACGGTTGTAGTTTGCTTGAAGCTTGAAGTTCTTGCATACTTCGTAAGAAACACCTGCAAGTACGCGGTTGTAGTTGTTCTTAGAAGTTGTGTTCTTGCTGTCCTTGTACATATCCCAACGAACTACAGGAAGCCACTTACCAGCGTGCCATCCAGCCAATACATAAGCACTAGATTCGTCTACATTACCCTTGTCGCTCTTGATCATACCATATTCAGCACGAACATCAAGACCAGTTGGGTTGTTGTACCATGCACCAGCAATGAAACGGTTCATTGGAAGGTAAGCACCAGCTGCGTTAGCATATTCACCCCAGTTGTAAGCACCCTTGATCATCAAGTGCTTGATAGGACGAACTGTGATAGCACCGATAAGGTCCTTAGACTTGTTGTTATCATCCTTACATGGAAGAGAACCGTTAGAAAGAACAACGTTGTAAGTCAAAAGGTTGTAACCACCTTCTTGTGGAAGAACATCACCAAGTACCATAACACCTAGGTCACGACCATAATCAACATAGTCATAACCGATAGCGTTACGACATGCCATACGGTAGCAAATGTTAGAGAAGTCTACAGTTTCAAGAGTTGCTGGAGAGATGTCGTAGTTTTCGAATCCCATTGGAGTATAGAATTGACCAGCACGAAGTTGGAATGCAGGTTTGATCTTCCAAGTAGCGAATGCGTCCATTACTTGAAGGTCCTTTTGACCTGAAGTTTGCTTACCAGTTTGAACACCGTTGAAAGCTTCAACTTGAAGACGGAAAGAGATGTTGTTAGAAACCTTACCGTCAACCATCAAACGAAGACGCTTAGCTTGGAAAGAAGACGCGTTGTCTGTCCAGTTCCAACCAGTTTGTAGATAACCAGAAACCTTTACTGGCAACTTAGCCAAGATTTCTTCAACTTTGTTTTGAGGAGCTGCTGCAGGTTCTGCATTAGCCACTTCACTTGCAAACATAGGAGTTGCTATCGCAAGACCTAAGAAAAATGCTAAAGTTTTTTTCATTGTGTTAAATTTTTTTGTGTTTAAAAATAAGTTTTTAGTCTCTCGTTTTTAAACGGTTAATAATAAAAGATTTATCTCGATTAGTTATTTTTCTACCATTAATTTTGACTAAATAAATAGCCGAAGGTTTAATTTGAGTTAAATTATTTTTAAAAATTAATACTCAATACCTTTAGATTTTAGCAACAAACGACCGAATTCCTCAATATTTAGAGCTGTAATAGCTGGTTGAGGGTCGGAATTGATTGCAGTTTCAAGAGTTGTTTCGCCCGAAAGCACCAATACTCCAAGAGAACCTGCATTTCTTGCTGTTGCAACATCAGTGTAGATGCGGTCGCCACACATAGCCACTTCATCAGGTTCCATGCCATACTTAGTTTGGATACACTTAAGCATGTCAGGATTTGGCTTTCCGATTACGATATCTGGTTCGCGACCAGTAGCGTGTTCGATACACTTGCACATTGAACCACAGTCAACAAGAATTACTTCTTGGTCGGTTGGACACACGCGGTCAGGGTTAGTAGCAATATATCTTACACCTTGTGCTGCCCACCATGATGCACGACATAGACGAGAGTAGCAAAGTGTCATATCGAATGCCACAACAAGGATATCAGGACGATCGGCTGGATCATCAGCACACATTTCGAAACCTGCTTCTTCAAATTCCTTAATCATACTTGGAGTACCAAGCACGAAAAGGCGTTTTGCTTCAGGATGATTTTGCTTGATATAGTCGATAGTAGCCACAGCTGTTGTGTAAACTTCTTCAGCTTGTGCTTCGATACCCAAACCTTGTAGTTTCTTCAAATAATCAGGAATACTCTTAGTAGGATTATTTGTCAAGAATGAATATCCAATACCATTGTCCGACAAGCGTTGCAAGAACTTCTTAGTGAATGGGAACAATGTAGAACCCATATAGATAGTTCCGTCCATATCAAGAGCGACATGCTTGATGCGAGAACAAGCCTTCATCAATTCTTCTTCGCTCATCGGCGACATATATTTATCAAATTCTGCCATATTATTTTTTGTTTGAAGTCTCTAAGGTCATTACAACCTTAACAGCCTTAGAGACTCATTTAAATTTATTCCTTAATTTCAAGTGAGCGCTTGTAACCATCACGAGGAGCTTGCCACATTGACAAGAAGATCACAGCACCGATCAAACCTACAGCGATGAATGAAATGAATACCCAGTCCCAACCAAAGTTGTCGGCGATAATACCAACACCAATTGCTGACAATGCAGAACCAAGATAACCAAGAACACCTGCAAGACCGTTAGCAGTAGCCGAAGCTTCCTTAGTAGCTTGGTTAGCTGAAGCGATACCGATCAACGCTTGAGGACCATAGATGAAGAAACCACCCATTGCCAAGAAAGTTGTTGAGATTGCGATGTGTACATTTGGCAACAATGCGAATGCACCCAAGAACAATACTGCACCAATCATACAGATTAAGCACATACGGTGAGCTTTACCCTTGAAAATCTTATCGGTAGCCCAACCAGCAACGATTGTACCCACGATAGCAGTGATTTCGAAGATAGCTACTACCCAAGCAGCACTCTTGATGTTCATACCACGGTCTTCGGTCAAGAACTTAGGACCCCAGTCAAGGACACCCATACGAAGTACATATACGAATACATTAGCGATAGCCAAAGTCCAAACCCAACGGTTCTTCCAAACCATGTGCTTCAAGAAAGCAGCTTGAGAAACCTTGTTTGCACCTTCAGTATCCTTAACTGTCTTTGTATCAGGAAGATCAGGCAAACCAACTGACTTAGGATCATCCTTCAAACCTACGAACAACCAGATAGCACCAAGGAATGCAAGACCTGCAGGCATCCAGAAACACCATTTCCAAGCGCCAACATGTTGTGCATATTGAAGAACCTTATTCAAACCTTCAGTAGTAGTAGGATCAACATTCAAGTTAGCTGCAATTGTCGCAATCATTTCTGGATTGTTACTCATGTCGGTACCAACATGTCCCATGATATAACCACACACAACAACTGCAAGAGATGCACCGATAGAGTGTGAAGTGTTCCAGATAGACATCTTAGTTGCAAGTTCCGATGGGTGAATCCATTGTGGAAGCAAGCGAGCACAAGGTGGATATCCGAAGCCTTGGAAATATTGGTTAAGCACAATTGTTACACCCATAATCATGATGAGCATATTCACCAATTGAGGACCATTGTGAGCACCTGTAATAAGATAGCTTAAATCTACACCAAAACCGAACGCAAGGTTAGAAAGTGCACAAAGCACCAAACCAAGGGCCATAATAGCTTTAGAACTGTACTTATCAACGATGAAACCATTGATAAAACGAGATAAGCCATACACTATTGAACCAATCGCAATTACAATACCGAAGCTTGTGTTTGAAATACCATATTCAGCAGTCAAACCAGGCATCGCAATTGAGAAGTTTTTTCTCACGAAATAGAAAATTGCATAACCAATCATTGAAACAACGATTGTGCGCATTTGCCAAGATTTAAATTTCTTGATAGTTTCTGGACTCATTGAGCCATAAATAGGATCATTTGCCATAATCTAAGGTTTTTTATTTCTTGTTTAGTTTTATAGTTTCTTCTACATCTAATGCATCGGCAATCACCGAGATTGGGTTAAGCACTTGCTTAGTAGTACTCATTTCGATTTGCCATTTGCAAGTTTCACAATCGGTTGCCACGAAGTCAAGACCTGATTCTTCAATTTGCTTGAACAAAGGCGAACCTATCTTTTGAGATGTTTCGTAATTTTCTTTCTTAAAGCCATAAGTACCACCGATACCACAGCATGTTGAGTCAAGTTCCACCAAGTCAACACCTGGAATCATCTTCAACATAGAGATTGAGTAGATCTTCCAACCCATCTTTTCCATGTGGCAAGCAGTTTGATAACCTATGCGCGCTTTGTAATCCTTGCGGAACGCAATCTTAGCCTTACCTTCTTCGATAAGTTGATAAATGAAACGAGTTGCAAGAGAAACATTGTCGCGAACATCGGCATTATCAACGCCAAGCAAGTGAGGATACTCATCGCGAATTGTAAATGTACAAGTTGAAGAAGTAGTAAGCACCTTATTGCCAGCCTTGCGGATTGATGCAACATTTTGCTTAGCTTGCTTAGTAGCTTGACCGATCAAACCATTTGACATCAATGCTACGCCACAGCACTTTTCTTTTTCAAGAAGTTGCACGCCATAACCAAGAGCATTCATAATCTTAACCAAGTCTTGTCCAAGTTTAGGGAAGTTATAGTTTACATAACAACCATGGAAATAGCTCACTTGATTAGCATATTGTGATTGCTTAGCTGCTGCATTGCGCTTGTACCATGTTTCGAACTTAGTTCCTGAATACTTAGGGAATGAACGACGATGGTCGATAGCCATCACTTTGTCCATAACCACCTTAACAGGTTTCATTCCAAGAGTGAAATTAACCACTGGAGCCACGATATTAGCCATAGTACCAACGAAATCGGTATTAGCAAGAATCATGTCGCGGAATTTCACCTTCTTAGGACCATAGTTCATACGAGCGCGTTGAATGATATCGCCAATCTTCACACCAGAAGGACATGCCACTTCGCATCGTTTGCAATTCAAACACATCTTCAAAGTTTCATCGAAAAATGCTTTATCTTTCAAGCGTAGACGCTCGCCGTCAGGACCAGCTTGTTTAGGGCCCGGATACAACGGATTAACCGATGAAACCGGACAATAAACTGTACAAACGGTACACTTTAGGCACTGTTCAAAGTTGTCTTTGCTTATGCTGTATTGTTCCTTTTTCATCGTTATATTATTTTTTAATTAAGTTAGCTACATGTAAGCCAGTGATAAGTGATACACCACCCATACTTGCTTCTTTAACTTGATTAGCACCACTCAATACTGAGCCTGCAACATATAGATTTTCGACCTTCTTACCACCCTTTGAAGCAAGGAATGTGTTATCGGTAGCAACACCAAACTTCATGTAAGGTTGTTCACCGAAGAAACGATCGTTATACCAAGTTTCTCTACCTTGTGAAGCGTCGACATCTAAGCCAAATACTGGTTCGTACACTTCGTGAGGAGCACCAGCAATACCACGGCTAAAGAATGTACCAGTTGCAAGAACGAATGTGTCGGCGATAAGCTTTTCGTCTTCAAGATTATTAGTCTTCACCCATTCCAACTTGCCATTTTCCAACTTACCTCCGGTTACTGAGTCGCCAAGAAGAACGACACCACCTAATTGTTGGAAACGCTTGCGCAACATTGTTTGTAAACGCACGCCAGGCACTGATGGAGGCAGTGTAGCCACAACCTTCACTTCAGCCTTCACCAAACTCTTAAATTCGGTAAATAGTTCGTTATTGTTCCAACCAAATACAGCTGGCAACAACACTACATCATATCCTGCACACTTTTCGTTCACAGCATCGGCAACACGACTCACACCCACTACATCAATCACCTTAGCGATGTTTACCGAGCGCATTTCGCTTGCACTTTCACGTCGTGCATCAAGTTCGTCGATTGAGAACTCTTTAACATCGCATGTAAAGCCTTGTTTTTCAAGACCAGATGCAATGAATTTCACAGGCATATCAAGGTAACCTGCCACATTAAGTAGCAGTACCTTCTTGCCCTTCAAAGAGTCGTCTAAAGTAATATATTCGTTGATTGTAAGCCATGTAGGGCGTTGATTACCCACAGGAGTCAATCGATTATGATTTTGCTCGTTATTACCATTCACTTTCACGCCAGCCTTTTCAAAGAAAGCAGGAGCAAGAGCCGAGATAGCTTTCACATTCTCAGCACCCACAAGTGAATAAGGGTGATTTTGAGGTAATTTACTCAAAGTTTCAAGCGGATTCTTCACTTCTTCACCATTAACATAGCCAAGTAGGTCAAATGAACCGCACGAAAAATGCAATGCACCTTGTCCGCTTGACACGATAGCACATCGTTTACCTGCTTCAGCAAGACTGATACCGCAAGCAAGTCCGCTTAAACCTCCTCCTATTATTACAGCATCAAATTTCATTGCACATCTTCGTTTTTATCGTTATTATTTTCGTTCAAACCACACACGCCTTCGTAAATCCACGACATAAATTGCGCTTCATTCATTGTATCGCCCCAAGAAATAGGGTTCATACCTTTCCAGCGTTCTTGTACAAAGTCAACCATGTCATTCTTTGCCTTTTCAGCGCAGTTATGAGACTTAACAAGCATACCTGCTGCACGACATGCACAAAGACCACCTTGGCATGTACCCATACCGACACGGGTTCTTCTACGCAAATTTACTAATTTATTTATATTTAAGTTGTCAATTGCGTAATTAATTTCACCAACAGTTACGCCTTCGCATTCGCAAACAAGAGAATCGTCGAAGCGATTACCTTCAGAAATCTTTTCGGCAAATGTACCGTGACGATATTGAGCAGACTTGTGACCAGTCTTTCCTTCGTATTCAGTTTCAGAACCAGTAGAACCTGGCAGACAGTCGATTGCAGTGCGACACTTAGTATTATTACCAAGTTTCTTACAAGCCAAATCAGTAGCCCATTCAGCCATCAAACGATAAGTCATTAACTTACCACCAGTGATAGTGATAAATCCTGCCAAGCCATCGCGTGTTTCGTGGTCGAGACACACAATACCACGGCTGATGCTACGGCCAGATGGGTCGTTGTCGGCAGCAACAAGAGGACGAACGCCAGCATAAGCACGCAAGATACGAGTTGTAGCAAGCGATGGAGCAAGCATTTCACCTTCGCGCATCAACACATCAACTTCTTCGCGTGTAACTCGCATATAGTCGACTTCTTCGAATGGAACTCTTGTTGAAGTGGTACCGATGACACAGATTGTGTCGCCTGGTACAAGGATATCAGCATCGGCAGGCTTGCGACAACGGTTGATCACCATATTATTAACGCGGTGTCCGTAAACAAGCAAAGCGCCCTTAGCTGGGAACATCTTCACAGCTACGCCAGCCTTTTCAGCGATATTATGTCCCCAAATACCAGCTGCATTAATAGTAAGATTAGCATAGAACTTCTTAACCTCCTTAGTTTTGTGATCAAGAGCTTCTACGCCAAGTACTACACCATTTTCTATAATAAGATTAGTTACTTCGTGATAAGTAAGAAGATCAGCACCATGAATCTTTGCGTCAAGAGCATTTGCCATTGTCAAACGGAATGGATCGACTGCTCCGTCAGGAACTCTCACTGCGCCAATCAATGAAGGATTTACTGCTGGTTCAAGGATTTTAGCTTCCTTAGGATCGATAATATCAGCTCTAATACCAGCAGCTGTACATGCCTCAACAAACTTCGCTTGATAAGCAAGATCATCGTCAGGCAATGTAATAAACAAACCATCAGTTTCTTCAACACAATGGCTTGCGATTTTACGCAACAGCATATTTTCTTCGATACATTCACGAGCCGATTCTTCATCGGTTACAGCATAACGTGCACCGCTATGCAACAACCCGTGATTGCGACCTGTAGCACCATTAGTAAAGTCGAAACGCTCCAAAAGCAAGGTTTTCAACCCGCGCTTGGCACAATCTCGAGCTGTTCCAGCGCCTGTTGCGCCGCCACCAATCACTATAACATCATATTGTTTGCCGTCTTTCACGCCCATAGAGATATTATTTATAGTTTATGATTGCAAGTTTTTCACGTTTAATAACATTTTTTCAACTTTCGCTATTAGTTACGATTTGAAAGTCGAATATTTTCATTTCACAACAAAGATATATGTTTTTTTTTTCACTAACAAATATTTTACAGTTTTTTTATTTCAAACCACTCAGCATGCTAACTTTTATTAATACACATTAATATATATAGAAACTAGACAGCTTTTGTATAACTCATTTTTTTTCGCTAACTTTCGGAAAAATTCTCGAGAGATATTATTTATGACAAAAGAAGAACGCCATAGTGCAATATTAAACCTCTTATTACAGAGGGAATCTATCCTTGTAACCGAACTTGCCGACATACTGAATGTGTCGTCGGTAACAATACGAAAGGACCTCACCGAATTGGAAAAAGAACAACGCCTTTACCGCAACCACGGCAAAGCAATTCTTATGAGTCCTTATGCCCCAAATCGCACTATTAGCGAAAAAGAAAAATTCCACACCGACGAAAAACATCTCATCGGTGCTTTCGGAGCGCAACTTGTAGAACCAAACGATTCTATCATCATAGCATCGGGTACATCGGTTCATGCTCTTGCGCGCAACATTAATCCCGACATACAACTTACAGCTATCACTGCATCACTAAAGGTGTCGGAAATATTATCCAACAACGAAAAAGTGAATATTATTCAACTTGGAGGCTCACTTCGCCATAGTAGCCTTTCGGTTGTGGGCAATAATGCTGAAGAATTTCTTTCAAACTTTGCATGCAGCAAATTATTCCTTGGCGTGGATGGTATCGACCTTGATTTCGGTATCACAACCACCGACATGCAAGAAGCGTCGCTAAATCGCGTAATGATGAAAGCTGCACAAAAGACTATCGTTCTTGCAGATAGCTCAAAATTTGGCCGTCGCGGATTTAGCAAAATCTCCAACATGGAAGATGTGGACCACATCATCACCGACAGCCATGTATCGCCTGCTATAGTGAAACAAATAGAAGAATTGGGTATCGAACTTACTATTGCAGAATAATTTTTCTACAAAAAACAGCGAAATTATTTTGTAATTCAAAAATAAGTTGTACCTTTGCATTCGGATTTGCGCGTGTGGCGTAATTGGTAGCCGCGCTAGACTTAGGATCTAGTGACGAGAGTCGTGGGGGTTCGAGTCCCTTCACGCGCACAAATCGAAAAGCGAGGTTCTTTCAAAAGAATCTCGCTTATTTTTTTGCTGGGGGATGGAGAGGATAGTAACTATAGAAATCATAGTGACTATAGTGGTGACGGCGGCTATGGCGTTCCCCTTTTATGACACAAACAATAAGAGCAACCCGATGGGATTGCTCTTATTATATTTATCAGTATCATTATTTTCGATTTGACGCCATTTCTTCGAGAACTTCGAAAGCGCGCTCAAGAATTGCGTCTTTGCCCATAGCCATTTCGGCTTCGGTCATATCAACCTTGCAACCTGGCGATGGATCAACGCCAAATTCGGTTACATTGCCGTTGGCATCGGTAATTTCGCTTGCCGACATACGCACAGCCCAGCCATTAGGTAGGTCGAATGTGAATGGCAATCCACTGCCTCCACCTGTTGTGTCGCCCACAATGCGCACATTAGGCAATGTTTTCATTATCGACACAAAATTGTTGGTTGCACTGAACGATGAACGGTTGGCAAGCACCACCACTGGTTTAAGGTACTTGATGCGAGTGTCATCGATAGGCTCGAAATAATAATCGAAAGGCTCAGAAAAATCGTTGTGTCCAGGGCCTGTTTTATGAGAAATGGCTCCTGCGTGGAGTCGCTCGGTAATAAAACGGCGAACGAGTTTTTCGACATTCAACAGATTACCACCACCATTGTCGCGCACATCGATGATCAAGCCTTCGCTACTTGCGAGATAAGCAAGAACATTGTCAAGATTGCCTTCGCCTATCGCTCCCATGAAGTCGCCATAGTACATATAGCCAAAGTTGTTGCTCAATATACCATATTTAATACTTGCTGATTGGCGATAATCGAAATGCAGGTAATATTCGTTGACAATTCGCTCGTCATAATTCTTTGGATATTGCTCCCATATCCAATAACGCGAAACATCCCAACCTGACATCAGATTGGTATGTCCGTCGCGCAATTCCTTGAGCATATCGGAACATACATCAAACAATTCGGTAGACGACATTTTTGGACGCAATTTTGCTCTATATTGTTGACCAATCACCTCCCAATCCACATTTTTATACTTAAAGAAGCAATAATGTTGGTCAACATTTGTCCATAGAGCATCGAAATTGCCGTATGGGTCGTTGGCAAACTCTTCTTGTTCGTGGCAAGAGGTCGCAAACAACGATATTACTAATATATATATAATGTAAAGAGATTTTTTCATAACCTTATTCGCTCCTTTCTTAATAGATAGACGAAATCACACGCGCCTTGTCGCTCAATTTAGAGTTGGTTGGTACATTAACCCATTCACCACACAATCCCAACACGAGCGAGTGACGGAAGATTTGTGTATTCAGATTATTCACCCATGAGGTTTCATACACGCCACGATAGCCAAAACGCAAAATCGTATTACCTAAGTGCAAATCGGCAGCAACGAGTTGATTGAGCGCAAAACGATTGCCCACCCACGACAAATGCGCGAGCCCTGAGAGATTTCCTTCATAAAGTTCGAAATAGCTTTCGCCATAGTCGAGCGAATACATCAGCCCAGCCACAGGCAAAGTGGCTTGATAACGGAAAGTGATAGGAAGTTCGCCGAATTTGCGATTATACACAGCCATCGCAGTTAGGTCAACACTCCAATGAGCTTTAACCGACACCACATTATTAGAATTGACTGGTGCATAAATAGCCCCTCCTCGCAATTGGGTACTACCACCACCAAAGAGTTGCAAGCCATCGACAACACGCCAACGATGCATCATGCCCCATTTCGCATCGAACATCGCTGTGTGAAACACGAGGTCTTGAGCGGGATTTAATGTATTAGCGTAGTCAACACCAGCTTCAAGTTGCATCACCCATTTTTCGGGATTGAAATGCATAGCTTGCAAGCGCTCATAACCGAGGCGCAGATTATAACCCGAATATTTTATTGATGATAGATAAGTATCGAGCACCGAGGCACCACCATAGTCCAAAGTGAAAGCCTTCGCCACAGGACGAATAGGCTCAAGTTTGCCCGTTTCGGTAGGCGAACTTGCTTGGATAGCAAGCGAAGATACAAGTGCTAACACTATTGATACAATTTTTCTCATAAAAGTTTCTTTAGTCAAAAGTGCTACTTAATTATTCTTCGTCGAAAAGGCGTTTTTGGCCTGTTAGGTCGTCAAAAATGTCGCGTTGACTCTTAACAGGTTCATCGTCGGGAGTTTCGTCTTGTCCGTCGACAACTGGCATAGCCACTTCTTCTTCCTCCTCAACCTCACGAGGTTCTAATTCAACAATCGATTCCACTTCAAAGTTTGACAAGCGCTTTCCTTTGGCCTTAAAGCTCTTTTCGCCGATAAATTCTTCAGCATCAAGCACAAGCGATTCACGGAACGAATCACCACCGCCAAATTTCACCTCAACTCGAGGATAGCGTTCGCTACTTAAGATGAGCAGACGAGAATCTTTGTTGCCGCCAATGAAACTTTGCATCTTTGACGATGGTTCAAACTTAAATCGCTTCATGTACCAATAGCCTTGGTCGGCATCATATAGCACTGCAGTCCAAACAGTATTTTCTGAGAATTTTTCGATACGCAATATGCCGTCATCGTAGTGATTTTCAACATCGAACGAAGTTGTACAGAAATCACCATTCTTATATACAACAAGCACAAGGTCGTTAGTATTAAATTCGCCCAACGAATCACCTCGACCGTCATAGTTCAAACGTAATACATCAGGATCGAACCACACCTCGCGGCCACCAAGAGTTGACACACCGCGTTCCTTGAGAGTGATGCGATGCACCTCATTCTTAGTAACTATATTACCACGCGATTGCTTGCCCTTGATTGCAAGATCAGCAAAATCAACCTCAAATTGCAAGACCTTCAAACGGAATTTTGGCTTCAATGTCACCTTAAGCACTTCGGCCTCACCATTTTGGTTGGCAGAGAACCACCACACCTTTGAGCCAGGAGTGCCTTGTGTGAAGTCATACTCCTTGTCGCGTGTAACACCAGTAACAGCAAAGCGTTTCATATAAACCACCCCACCCTTACCATCTTGATACACAACATTATAGATAGTACGCAAGTCGTTGCGCTTAAAGATATTCAAATATAGAATATTCTTGCCCACATACAATTTTTCGGCAACATGCACCACCTTATAAGTACCATTCTTATAGAAGATGATAATGTCGTCCATGTCGGAGCAATTAGTTACAAACTCATCCTTCTTCAACGATGTACCGATGAAGCCATCTTCACGATTGATGTATAGTTTTTCGTTAGCTTCGGCCACCTTTGATGCAACGATAGTATCGAAATTGCGAATAATAGTGCGACGAGGATACATCGCGCCATATTTTTCCTTAAGCATTTCGAACCACTTGATAGTGTTTTCCACCAAATGAGCCAATTTGTCGTCGATAGCAGCAATGCGTTCGTTAAGAGTAGCAATGCGATTGTCGGCCTTATCGCTATTGAATTTCAAGATGCGTTCCATCTTGATTTCGAGCAAACGCAATATATCTTCGCGTTTCACCTCACGCACGAAATTCTTCTTGTAAGGTTTCAAACGAGAATCAATGTGTGCCACTACAGCATCCATGTCGGCACTTTGTTCGAAGCCCTTATCCTTATAGATGCGTTCTTCGATGAAGATGCGTTCAAGCGATGCAAAAAACAGAGATTCAAGGAGTTCGTTGCGTTGAATTTCCCATTCTTGGCGAAGCAAATCCTTAGTGCGATCCACACTATATCGAAGCACATCACTCACGCCAAGGAAATGAGGTTTCTTATCCTTGATAACACAGCAGTTAGGCGAAATGCTCACTTCACAATCAGAGAACGCATACAAAGCATCAATAGCCTTGTCGCTTGATGTACCTGGTTGCAAATGCACGATAATTTCAGCATTTTCCGATGTATTATCTTCTACACTCTTAACCTTGATCTTGCCCTTTTCTTGAGCTTTCAATATTGATTCGATAAGAGTACTTGTAGTCTTACCAAATGGAAGGTCGGAAACGATAAGAGTTTTGTTGTCGCGCTTCTCAATCTTTGTACGCACACGCACTGCACCACCTCGTTCGCCATCGTTATAACGGCTCACATCGACATACCCACCAGTTGGGAAATCAGGATACAATACAAAGTCCTCACCACGAAGGTAAGCTATCGAAGCATCGATTATTTCATTGAAGTTGTGAGGCAAAATCTTGCACGCAAGACCTACAGCAATACCTTCGGCACCTTGCGACAATAATAGAGGAAACTTAATAGGCAGCGTGATTGGTTCAGGTTTACGACCATCGTAAGACACCGTCCAATCGGTAATCTTAGGGTTATACACCACATCGAGCGAAAACTCCGACAAGCGAGCTTCGATGTAACGAGGAGCCGCTGCACTATCGCCAGTAAGAATATTACCCCAGTTACCTTGAGTTTCTACAAGCAGATTCTTCTGACCGAGTTGCACAAGCGCATCACCAATTGAAGCATCACCATGAGGGTGGTACTGCATCGTGTTACCCACAATGTTGGCAACCTTATTGAAGCGACCATCATCAAGCTCCTTCATCGAATGAAGTATTCGACGCTGTACAGGTTTCAATCCATCTTCAATATGTGGTACTGCTCGTTCAAGAATTACATAAGACGCATAATCGATGAACCAATTCTGGAACATACCACCGAGTTGCATTTTCTTATCGCCCACAGGCACATGATAGCTTGAATGCGCCTCAGCTGACGACTCATTCATTTCGGCTTCGTTCCAATCTTCGTTTTCCTCTTTCATCAATAAAATATCAGTAATAGTTAATTTTCTCTTTATTTAATCACAAATAGGTCGCAAAAGAGCCAATTTTGCCCCTTTTGCACCTTATTATTGTTATTTAATCTTTATAAATGCTTAAAGACATAGCAAAAATACAAAATAAATCGAAAAAAATCGTTTACTTTGCATCATAAAATATTTTTTTAGGCAAAATGGATAGATTTTGCCCTAATTTTTATGTAACAAAACGAGAAAACAAACAAAAATTATATTCAAAATGGCAAAACAAGAAGATACTTTCAAGAAAATCGTTTCTCACGCTAAGGAATATGGATTTGTATTCCCATCAAGCGAACTATATGACGGTTTGGGAGCAGTTTATGACTATGGTCAACTTGGTGTAGAAATGAAGAATAACATCAAGCGTTATTGGTGGGAAGCAATGACATTGCTTAACGAAAACATTGTCGGCATCGACTCAGCAATCTTTATGCACCCTACAATCTGGAAGGCATCGGGTCACGTAGACGCATTCAATGACCCACTAATCGACAACCGCGATTCTAAGAAACGCTATCGCGCCGATGTACTTATCGAAGACGAGATGGCAAAATTTGACGATAAGATTGAAAAGGAAGTAGCAAAGGCTGCAAAGCGTTTCGGCGACAGCTTCGATGCAGAACTTTACAAGACAACTAACCCACGCGTGCTTGAAATCAAGCAAAAGCGCGATGAGCTACACGAACGCTTCGCAAAGGCAATGAACGATAACGACCTTGCAGAATTGAAGCAAATCATTCTTGACTACGAAATCGTTGACCCTATTTCTGGCACAAAGAACTGGACAGATGTTCGTCAATTCAACCTAATGTTCAAGACAGAAATGGGTAGTACAAGCGAAGGAGCTATGGGCGTATATCTTCGTCCTGAAACAGCTCAAGGTATTTTCGTAAACTTCCTTAATGTACAAAAGACTGGTCGTATGCGTATCCCATTCGGTATCGCACAAATCGGTAAGGCATTCCGTAACGAAATCGTTGCTCGCCAATTCATTTTCCGTATGCGCGAATTCGAACAAATGGAAATGCAATTCTTTGTACGCCCAGGCGAAGAACTTGACTGGTTCGCTAAGTGGAAAGAAACTCGCTTGAAGTGGCACAAGGCTCTTGGTATGGGTGACCAAAAATATCGTTACCACGACCACGACAAGCTTGCTCACTACGCAAATGCAGCAACTGACATCGAATTCGAAATGCCATTCGGTTTCAAGGAAGTGGAAGGTATCCACTCTCGTACCGATTTCGACTTGAGCCAACACGAAAAGTTCAGCGGCAAGAAGGTTCAATACTTCGATCCAGAGCTTAACAAGTCATACACTCCATATGTAATCGAAACATCTATCGGTGTTGACCGTATGTTCTTGAGCGTACTTTGCTCATCATACGAAGAAGAACAACTTGAAAACGGCGAAACTCGCGTAGTTCTTCACTTGCCAAAGCAACTTGCTCCAGTGAAGGTAGCAGTTATGCCTCTTGTACGCAAGGACGGTCTTCCAGAAAAGGCACGCGAAATCATCAACACACTTAAGTTTGACTACGCTTGCCAATATGACGAAAAGGACTCAATCGGAAAGCGTTACCGTCGTCAAGACGCTATTGGTACTCCATTCTGTATCACAGTTGACCACCAATCGCTTGAAGACAACACAGTAACAATCCGTCACCGCGATTCAATGGCACAAGAACGCGTTGCTATCAGCGAACTACCAGCTATCATTGGCAAGGAAGTGAGCTTGAAGGAACTTTTAAAAACATTAGCTTAATACAATAAAATGAAAAAATTTCCTTTCATTATTTTTGCTATCACTCTTCTAAGCGCGACATTTATTTCGTGCTTAGAAGTTGAAAGTAACTGGAACGACTATGCTGACTGGCGTAACGCCAACTTGGCATGGCTCGAAGAAATGTCACTAAAGACAAATCCTGACGGTACACCTTACTACAAGAAGGTGTCGCCATCTTGGTATCCTAATGCTCATGTGTATATGCACTACTTCAACGACACTACACTCACTCGTGACAACTTGTCGCCACTATACACATCAACAGTTGACGCCAAGTACATTGGATATCTTTATGACGGAACTCCATTCGACTCGTCTTACCTCAACACATCACCTGCCGACAGCATTCTACGCCTATCTCTTGCTGGTGTAATCCCAGGTTGGACAGTAGCACTATCATTCATGCATGTAGGCGACTCTTGCGAAGTGCTAATTCCTTATGAATATGCTTATGGTAATACAGGCGACAGAAAGATTAAGCCTTATTCAGCACTACGATTCATAATGAAGTTGGTCGATATTCCAGGTTATGAAGTTCAACCATAAGAATAAACAACTAATTCTATAACAGAAATGCAAGATAATAAAGAAAAGGACGGAATCGGATTGCCTGACAATGCGTTCCGTGAACTAAAAGAGGGCGAAAAGTACACTCCAGTGCTTCACCCTGATAAGACCTACCCAGAAATCACTCCATACTCAGTATCAATGGGGTTGATTATGGCTGTAATCTTCAGTGCTGCAGCTGCATATTTGGGACTTAAAGTAGGTCAAGTATTTGAAGCTGCTATTCCTATCGCAATTATCGCAGTAGGTTGTTCAAGTGCAGCAAAGCGCAAGAATGCCCTTGGCGAAAATGTTATCATTCAGTCAATCGGTTCTTGTAGTGGTATTGTAGTAGCTGGTGCAATCTTCACATTGCCTGCGCTATACATCTTGAAGGCAAAATATCCTGAAATCGCCGTAAGTTTCCTTGAAATTTTCCTAAGCTCAATGCTTGGTGGTGTGCTCGGTATTCTATTCTTCATTCCATTCCGTAAATACTTCTGTGCCGACATGCATGGTAAATTCCCATTCCCTGAAGCAACAGCAACAACACAAGTGCTTATTTCGGGCGAAAAGGGCGGTAACCAAGCTATGCCACTTATCATGGCAGGTCTTATCGGTGGTATCTACGATTTCCTACTATCAACATTCGGATGGTGGAGTGAAGTACTATCAACTCGTGCTATTCCAGCGCTAAATGCTATTGCCGATAAGACTAAGGCAGTGTTCAGCATCAACACAGGTGCTGCAGTGATGGGTCTTGGTTTCATCGTAGGTTTGAAATATAGCTTTATCATCTTTGCTGGTTCAGCATTCATTTGGTGGATTATCATTCCTCTACTTGGCATGAACCCAGAAATGGCAAATGTACCTGCTGAAGAAATCTTCTCAGGCTCGGCTCGTTTCATCGGTATCGGTGGTATCGCAATGAGTGGTGTAATCGGTATCATCAAGTCATGGGGAATCATCAAGAGCGCCGTTGGTCTTGCTTCACGCGAAATCAAGGGTGGTAGCGGTGCTGCTAAGGCAGTAGTGCGCACACAAAAAGACCTTACAATGAAGGTTGTAGTATTCGCTCTACTTGCAGCATTCGTCATCACATTTGTATTCTTCTATGTAGGTGTAATCCACAACTTGATACAAACAATCGTTGCATTCCTTGTAGTAGCTGTTATCGCATTCTTGTTCACAACCGTTGCAGCTAACGCTATCGCAATCGTAGGTAGCAACCCAGTATCAGGTATGACATTGATGACACTAATCATCGCATCGGGTATCTTTGTAGCAATCGGTTTGAAGGGTTCTTCAGGTATCGTTGCATCAATGGTAATCGGTGGTGTAGTATGTACAGCACTTTCAATGGCAGGTGGTATGGTTACAGATATGAAGGTTGGTTACTGGTTGGGAACAACTCCAAGCAAGCAACAATCATGGAAGTTCTTAGGAACATTCGTATCGGCTGCTACAGTGGGTGGTGTAATGCTTATCCTTAACGATGTGTATGGTTTCACTGGCGAAAATGCCCTTGTAGCTCCTCAAGCTAACGCAATGGCAGCAGTTATCGACCCATTGATGATGGGTGGCGAAACACCATGGTTGCTTTACATCGTAGGTGCAGTGCTTGCAATCCTTCTTAACTGGCTTGGCGTTCCTGCTCTTGCATTCTCACTTGGTATGTTCATCCCTATGCAGCTTAATGCTCCATTGCTTGTGGGTGGTCTTATCAGCTGGTTTGTAAGCTCTCGCTCAAAGGACGAAGCAGTGAACAATGCTCGCCAAGAACGCGGTACACTTCTTGCATCAGGTTTCATCGCTGGTGGTGCATTGCTTGGTGTAGTAAGTGCTGGTATGCGTTTCTTCGGCTTCGAATACACATGTACATTCAGCGAAACTCAACTTCAAGCTACAGGCGTAATAGTTTATATCCTATTGCTTGCTTGGTTCACTTGGAGCTGTATGAAGGCTAAGAAATCTTAATAGAAATTCTATCACAATAAAATAACGGCAGTAGCTCAATAGCTCACTGCCGTTATTTGTTTTTATACCTTATAGCCTCAACTTATTATTTGCAATCGGTAGGAATGAAATGTCGATGTGCGTGGCAATCTTCTATTCCCCTATCAACTATGATGTGGCGATTGGCCATTTGCATGATTCGCGCCATTTCGTGCGACACAAGGATGATAGTGGTGTGTTGTGCCAATTGTTCTACGATTTCATAAAATTGTGCTTCAAAAGTCTTATCAATATAAGACAACGGCTCATCGAGAACAAGCACCGACGGACGCGAAACGATAGCACGAGCAAACAATGTTCGCTGCAACTGACCACCCGAAAGGTTACCTATCGACGAGTCAGAATAGCTATCCATACCCACCAATTTAAGTACATCGTCAACTTGTGCCGATTCAGCAGCTGTGAGAGATTTGCTAAGCAGCGATTTCGTGCGCAATAGCCCCGAGCTCACCACTTCTCTCACCGTGATGGGGAAACGATTGTCGATTGCATTTTTCTGTGGCAGATAGCCTATATTGAGGCGTTTCACCTCACAGCCATCTTCATAGAATTTCACCTTGCCACTACGAGGCTCAATAAGCCCAAGAATAGCGCGCAACAATGAAGTTTTGCCACCACCATTAGGCCCAGTGATGGCTATAAAATCGCCTTTTTTGATACTCAAATCAACTCCAGGCAATATGACTTTGTGGTCGTATTCAACAACCACATTATCTATGCGTATGATTTCGTTATTCTGTTGAGATTGCATAAGCTATCGATCGCATTTCTTCGGCCCATTCGTAAGCCATAGGGTTAATCTCTACGAGACGGGCTCCAAGTTCTTCGTTTATTACTTTAATCTGACGATTGTCAAACTCCTTTTGAAAGAAAAGCACCTTTACATTGCTTTCCTTGGCAACATCAATTTCTTTTTTGAGCATTCCAGCCGACACCTCTTTGCCTTCGCACTCCATAGCGATTTGTGTTAGGTTGTAATCGCGTGCAAAGTAGCTCAACGAAGGATGCCACACAGCAAATGCAGTTCCCGCTTTAGGAGCAAGAGTTTGTGCAAGTTCGTTCTGCAAGGCATCGAGTTCAAGCGTCAACGCATTGAAGTTGTTGGTGTAGAAATCCTTGTGCTTGGGATCATATTCAAGCACGGTTTTATACATATTCTCGGCTATAATCTTAGCATTAACCACCGAGGTCCACACATGAGGGTCAACTTCGTGATTGTGACCATGCGAGCAGTTAGTCTCGGTATGCAACACGCCCGAGTGAGTGCCTTGGAGCAACTTGATTCCTTGCGAACAATTCACCACCTTCAATTGAGGTGCATTAACTTGCAATTTATTCTTTATCGCCAATTCGAAACCTAAATTGCCAATACGGAAATAGATGTGACTCTTTTCCAAGTTGATCAAGTGAGTCATATTAGGTTCATACGACTCAGGGTTAGCACCCTTGGCAAGAAGACATTGCACATCGAACTTATCGCCTACTATTCGCTCAAGAAGATACTTTTGAGGCTGTATCGACACAGTGAGCACAGGCTTTGTAGGAGCAGAGTTACACCCCATCAAGAGTGATACCATTGCCACTATGCCACACAATATGTGAGTTTTTATAAATCTTTTCATGTTTATCATAGTCAGTTAAAAACGGTTTCATTACATGTAATTTAACGCAGGAAATTCACCGTTTGTTCACTTCAAGATATCAATATTCTTCGATTGACTTGTACACTTCACGACGAATCACCTCACCCATTTCGGCAACCTTGACTTGGTCGTTCATCTTCAAGCTCATGAGTCGCATCACCACTGGTTCGCCATCTTTTTCATAAGGTGGTTGCACATAGTTGAGGCGTTTCCATATAATAAAGCAATGGCGCATGTAGAAATCTACTCGACGACGAGCATCGTAAGAGGTTTCGGGCAATTCTACTTCGAGCACGATTGGGCTATCGCCACAGTCGCTAATAAAATGCTCCAACAAGCTCGAACCGATGCCATTGCCACGCTTGCGCACATCGACAGCAAAGTGTTCGATGTACTTAAATCCGTCAAATTCCCAGTAAGACAAGAATCCTTGTAGCTCACCTTCGTCAACGGCTGCAATCATCTTGAAAGGAACATCTTCACGACCAAGCAAAATCTTCACATTGGCAAAGTTTCGGCGTTCGGCAGGCGGGAAAGAGCCAGTATATAGCAATTCTATATCATTTAATAGCCCAGAATCGGGCAAAACATCGCAATATTCTATCATAGTATCTTTTTTTTTAGTAATTTTGCTAATTATTTGCCTTTTGTAGGCAATGCACTTACAAAAGTAAAACTTTTTAAAGAAAAAACACCTATTATTTATGGGAAATTTACAATTGGACTCTTTGGATAAGAAGATTCTTGAGACACTATCGCAAAATGCACGAAAGCCTTACTTGGAAATAGCTCGCGAATGCAATGTGTCGGGGGCAGCTATACACCAAAGAATACAAAAATTACATACTATGGGCATCATTAAAGGTTCTGAATCGCTTATCGATCCTAATTCGGTGGGATATGAGACTTGTGCCTATATTGGATTTTTCCTCAACGATACATCAAAATTTGACGAAATCGTGAGCAAACTGCGCGATATTCCTGAAGTGGTGGAATGCCACCTTACTACAGGTAAGTATGACTTGCTCATCAAACTTTTCGCCAAGAACAATAACCACTTGCTAAGAATCATTCAAAGCAAGATACAAACGCTGGGACTTGCACGCACCGAAACACTTATTTCGTTCCAAGAAGTGTTCCGCCGTCAAATTCCGATCAACGACAACGAAAGCGAGGATTAATAACGAATTTAATAAACAAAAACATATATACATTTTATGAAAGAAATCGTACTAAGCGGGATTCGCGCCACAGGTCAACTTCACCTGGGTAACTATTTCGGAGCATTGAGCAAATTTGTGAAGATGCAAGAAGAAGGCATCTACGACAACAACTTCTTTATTGCCGACTTGCACGCTCTTACTACTCACCCTGATCCAAAAATCCTGCACAACAATGTGAAAAGTATTCTATCGGAATACCTTGCAGCAGGTCTTGATCCTGAAAAGTCTACAATCTTCGTGCAAAGTGATGTTCCTGAAATTTCAGAACTTTACTTGCTTTTGAATATGCATGTGGGTATCGGCGAACTTATGCGCACAGCATCGTTCAAGGATAAAGCACGCAAGCAATTGGGTATTAAGACTGAAAACGACAACGACGATAACATCGAAAAGGAAATCATCGGTACCGACTCAAACAAGCGCGTTAATGCAGGTCTACTTACTTACCCTACTCTAATGGCTGTGGATATCCTTATCCAACACGCTGACTATGTGCCTGTGGGCAAGGACCAAGAACAACACTTGGAGCTTACTCGCCGCTTTGCTCGCCGCTTCAACTCGGTGTATGGCGTTGAGTACTTCAAAGAACCAGCTAACTTCAACTTTGGTGGTGCACCAGTGAAGGTTCCAGGACTTGACGGTTCGGGTAAGATGGGTAAGTCGGAAGGTAACTGTATCTACTTGCTTGACGAAGAAAAGGTGCTTCGCAAGAAAGTGATGCGTGCTGTAACCGACGAAGGTCCTCAAGCTCCTAACTCTCCAATGAGCGAACCTATCAAGAACTTGTTCACACTTCTTGAACTTGTGTCTACTCCTGATAAAGTTCAATTCTTCACTGATGCCTACAACGACTGCTCAATTCGTTACGGCGACTTGAAGAAGGAAATCGCTCAAGATATCCTAAACATCACAACTCCTATCCGCGAACGCATCATCGACATCCAAAACGATGAAGAATACCTTTCAAAGGTGGTGCGCATGGGTGCTGAAAAGGCACGCGAAAGAGCGGCTAAGACTCTTGAAGATGTACGCCAAATCATGGGTATCAAGCGTTTCTATTAATCGAACAATCGAAACATTACATAGAAGAACGGCATTCTTGCATGCAAGAACGCCGTTCTTCTTATTTATATATGTGTCCTACGGGAATTAATCTTTCAAAAACACAAAATTAAGTACCCACGACACCACCACAAGTGCTATACCATAGATAAGCGCTGGGAAAAACCCTGTTACCACCAAACTTTCGGGTACAAACATTTCACATAGCATCACCATCAAGGCATTGATCACAATGGTGAACAATCCCAAAGTGAGCAGATTCACTGGAAAAGCGAGAATCTTCACAAATGGCTTCACAAATGTGTTGAGCAAACCAAGCACTACCGATGTTATGATCGCGCCCTTAATACCTACCACCTCAATACCTGGCACAAAATAGGCAGCCAAATACACTGCAGCTGCAAACAAAATAAATTTCAATAACCACTTCATAATTCTTATTTTTTTATTTTAGTCGATAAATTATTTACAAAGAAAAGTATTTTTTCAAATTTTACCAAAATCTGCCTTTTTTTATCCACACATTTTATTAATTTTGTATCTTGAATATAAAAAATAAACGCTAACTATAATATTAATAAAATATGGCTGACAAAAAAGCTTACCTGCTAAACACAGCGCAAGACTACATTTTCATCGTATTAGGTCTTGCATGCTATGCATTCGGATTCACAGCATTCATTTTGCCCGAAAAAATCGTAATTGGTGGAGTTGCCGGTATGGCATCACTTCTTTACTACCAATGGGGAATACCTGTTGCATGGGGTAACTATGGTATCAACATCATCTTGCTGTTGATGGCAGCAAAGATTGTGGGTATGACCTTTGTGAAACGAACTGTTTTCGGTACTACAGTACTGAGTTTATTGATTTACTTGTTCCAAGAAATATTTAGCAATGTTACAATCGTTACAGGCCAGCCATTTATGAGCGTTGTGATTGGTGCTTTGTTGTGTGGTTTCGGTATTGGACTCACATTCGTGCACAATGGTAGTTCGGGTGGTACCGATATCATCGCAGCGATGGTTTCAAAGCACAGCAATGTAACCATTGGTCGCATGATTCTATATGTCGACTTCCTCATCATTTCATCATCTTACTTGCTATTCCACAGCATCGATAAGATTGTGTATGGTGTGGTGTTTGTGATGATTCTATCGTTTGTAACCGACTTGGTTATCAACTCTAACCGTCAAGCGGTACAATTCATGATTTTCTCCGACAAATGGGAAGAAATAGCCGACGCTATCATTCGCGATGCACATCGCGGTTGTACTATACTTAATGGTACTGGCTGGTACACTAAGAACAATGTTACAATACTAATGGTAATGTGTCGTAAAATTGAAAGTGTTACAATATTCCGCATTGTGAAATCGATCGACAAGCACGCATTCGTAACTCAATCGAAGGTGAATGGCGTGTACGGGCGAGGATTTGACCATGTGAAAGTGAAGATGAAGGACATATCTAACGATGTGCGCCATGTTCACCCTCAAACTTACTACGATGCTGAAGGTAATGCTACAACTAAATCACAACAAGCCTAACCAATCATCGCAATGAACAGAAGAGGAAAACTATATTTTAGATATGGCACAATGGGCTCGGCAAAGACAGCCCTACTTCTTACCACAGCCTACAACTTCGAGGAGCGTGGTATGGAATACTTGTGCATGAAACCCATAATCGACACACGCGAAAAGGAAAATATGATCAAATCACGCATTGGTATCAAGCGCGAGTGCTTATGGATTTACCAAGACACCGACCTATACGAACTGGCTAAAAATATCTACGAAGAAACGCTTACCGTAAAAGATTGGATTCTCATTGACGAAGCTCAATTCTTATCGCGCGAACAAGTGGACCAATTGGCTCGTATCGTCGACGACTACGGTAGCAACATCGTGTGCTACGGATTGCGTACCGACTTCCAATCAAACATGTTTGAAGGCTCAAAGCGTTTGTTTGAAATAGCCGACAGCATCGATGAAGTGAAATCAACTTGCTCATGTGGTCGCAAGACAATCATTAATGCTCGTATCGATAAAGATGGTACAGTGCTCACCGATGGTAATCAGGTGGAAATAGGTGGCGACGACAAGTACATCGCAATGTGTAGACGATGCTGGCGCAACCGACGCCTCGAATCGGCCGAGAAATACTCTCTATTCAAAGATTCACACGAAGACTAAACATCTTCTCTCGTCATGACAAAACAATAGACATATCAGCTTTGATTGCTTGATATGTCTATTTTCTTTTACACAACCTTGCATTCTGCAAAACAGAGTGATATCAATATTTCATTAAAGAAGCCACCTCTGGTGCTGGTGGTATTTGTGTGTATTGCGTTGCTGTATAATCTCCACTATTATTATCATAAATAATATTATATTTTTTAAACGCATATGATTAATGTTTGTCGTTTTTCTTTTGTTTATGTGCGATATACAAATTTATTACAAGAGTGGTTAATCCCGGTATAAAATACATTAATGATTTATAGATATAACTCATTTCAAATTTTGGTATAAAATATATTAATGAATTATATATATAACTCACTTCAAATGAATCAACAGAACAGATTAGATTATAAATTACAAAAATCAATGGCAATATTAATTTTAGAATAGCTCTTTTAATTAATGTTCTGTTTGTTTTATTAATTGATGAAATGTAAGCAGGTATTAATACCATATATATTGTTATAGGGAGAATCAAACATATATAAGTATCAGAACTTCCATAACTATTGGTATATACAATTATATTACAAATACCAATAATCAATGCGTATTGAATTAATATTTCTTTCCAGAGTTTCATTGTCTATAACTCTTAATTAAACTTTCTATTTTATGACCATCCCTTACCTATTATACCCGGCAACTCGTATAATTTTACACCTCCGCCACGATAGCTTAAACTTATAGGTATTGATAACCCTCCTTCTTGAATAGTGTATATAGGTATTTCTATATTAGGCTGTCCAGTAAATGGAGAAACTGATATATCTGAAAAATTAGACAAATTAGCCACCTCGGGTGATGGAGGTATTATGGAATATTTATTCGTTGCATAATCTCCCTGCGGATTTTGTGAATAAACGAATAAATTTATTATCATAAATAATATTGTAATTTTTGAACGCATAAGATAGAGTTACTTAAATTATGCAAAGGTTGCATTTATTACTCATTCTTCAATTATCACTTCAATAGGTTTAAATACCAGTCCGGTTAATCCAGCTTCTTCAACAGCATTTTTAAATCGCTCAGAACAGATACCATTGTGAATCCCAAATTTTTTAATCACAAACCAATCTATATTTTTATCAAAATCTCGTTTTAAAACCAATGTTTTAAACCTTACTCCAACTAATTGTTTGGGGAAATATTTCTGAATTGATAATACTGTCTCACAATCTTTAAACCCACTATTAATCCATTCTTGTGGGATTTTATCAGTTTCATCTATATAATCCAAATAATACTCACAATTTCTAAATTCTATATGAGGAATTATATCATAAAAGTTTATGACATAATAGAACTTACAAGTTTCTTTTTTGGTGTATAATGTAGCATCAAAATACTTACATACACCAAGATTGCATTTTGTTTGTAATATATTTTTAGCTTTTTCATCTAAAAATAATCTATCTAACACTGATGTACTAACAAAATTTGTTAGTTTAGCTCTTCCAGATAATATAAACCCATCTAAATCTGGAATAAAATCAATACTAAAATTATTCTTAACTCTTTCGAGCAAAGAATATACTGCATTCGGATTGTTTTTCCTTTTTTCATATTCTTTAGTGAACCTCCATGATTGAGGATAATCACTTCCCACTACTTTGGAATTTAAATCAGATTCAATTATATAATATTTCATAATTTATAAAATGAGTTATTTATTATCGTTTCTATATACTCCTGGAGCATAAGCATCAAATAAGTCATTGATTTTTTTATCAGGATTATTTTTAATTTTTTCATTTAATTGTTCTATTACTACTTGAAGTTTTTGACTTGGTGTTCCAACTCCATTTTCTGCATCATCTAACATTTCTTTTACTTGTTTACTATATTTCGGATGATTTGCATGGCGCCCCCTACCATTCATTTTAGAAAAACTCTCTACTTCTATTAGATTTTCTTTCCCATTAAACTTAAATCCTTCAGCTTCTGCCGCTTGAACCAATTTGTGAGTTCTAAGTTTCTTGGGGATAATATGATGCAAGTGTTTAACATTTGTTACATCATCTGCAACTCGGCTGGCTTTAATTGCAGATCCCACTCCTCCAGGGACACCAGGAATAATTACAGCAGCGGCATCAACAATGACGCCTACTCCATCTGCTACAGCATCACCGTAATTCCCTGTTTGAATATTGTTATAGAAACTAGCAACTCCTGTTGCAAGACTTAGCGCATCCCAAACTGTCTCAATAATTTCTCCTGACTTATCAGTATATCTCAGTGGATTTCCAGCTCCATAGTGATATGGAGTGTATGGATAGTATTTTTCGGCGAGAGGATCTTGCTGGAAGAATGTTCCAGCAAGGATAGCGTCACGGAAGCGGGCGTTGTTGTAGTAGCCGTACAAGCCCTTCATTGACTGCCATTCCAAACCAAGGTGCAAGTGGTTGTTGGTGGATATGCCTTCATATCTCGTACTTGGCACTCCATAAGCTCCAAATACACAGAAAACCACCATTATCAGAGTAACAAGACACTTATATAGCCTCGATGTTTTCATGCAGGTAAAAGTTTTTCACACAAAATCAGTTTCGCAATTGTAAAGTTAGGATTTTATTTTTGTTTTTTCAATATACTACAAAAAATAAACTGAGCAGAACGAATGTTCCACTCAGTTTTATTTAGAATCGGACTTTAATAGTCAAATTATTCGTTTACGCCTGCAAGAGCTGGGTCGATCATAATGCGACCACAGTATTCGCACACGATAATCTTCTTACGCATCTTAATTTCAGCTTGGCGTTGTGCTGGAATGCGGTTGAAACAACCACCACACGCATTGCGTTGTACATAAACAACAGCCAAACCATTGCGAGCGTTCTTGCGAATGCGCTTGAACGCAGTAAGCAAGCGATCTTCGATTTTATTTTCAAGCTTCTTAGCCTTGTCGCGAAGTGCTTCTTCTTCTTGCTTAGTTTCTGAAACGATTTGTTCAAGTTCGCCCTTCTTTTCAGCAAGAATGTGGTTTACATCGGCAAGGTGTTCATCGGCGTTTGCCACTTCGTTGTTCTTAGCTTCGATTTGGCGGTTAAGCTCATTGACGCGCTTGTTGGCCAATTCGATGTTCAAGTGTTGGAATTCGATTTCCTTTGACAAGAAATCATATTCCTTGTTGTTTTGAACATTGTTTTGTTGTTCTGTATATTTTTGGATCAACGCTTCAGCTTCAGCCATAACACGCTTTTGCATGTTGATTCCTTCGCCATAAGAATCTATATCATTCTTGAAATTTTGGATACGAGTTTCAAGACGAGCCACTTCATCTTCCAAATCTTGCACTTCAAGAGGCAATTCCCCTCTTAGTGTCTTGATTTTATCCACCTTTGACAACAATGTCTGTAGTGAATAAAGAGCCTTCAAGCGCTCTTCCACTGTCATTTCTTTTTCTTGTTTTGTCTTATCAGTAGCCATAGCTTACAAATAATTTATTGGATTTTTTTCTAATTCAGCGTATTGAACTGCAAAGTTAGGAATTTTTTTTGTAATTATCTCACTAAAAATCTCTTTTGTGTAGTATTCGCTCTCATAATGTCCTATATCGGCAATTAAAATGCTATCGGTAACACCTTGAAAGTCGTGATACTTGACATCGCCTGTTACATACACATCGGCGCCTTGTGCTATCGCGTTGCCCACAAACTCGACGCCTGCACCACCACAAATAGCTACTCGTCGCACTGGTCGACTGGTGTCGCCACCATAGCGAATAGCACCTACATTGAAGATTTCTTTCACCCTTGTCAAGAAATGCAGTGCATCTTCTTCGCAAGGTAGGTTACCCACCACGCCTAAGCCCGATTGAGCATCGGCTTGCGGACACAACACCTCGACATCAACGAGTCCCATCTTCTTAGCTATAAGATGCGACACCCCACCCCATGCGCTATCCATATTGGTGTGCGCCGAATAGATGGCTATGCCGTTCTTAATGGCTCGCATCACGATGCGTTCGATGTGGGTCTTGCCTGTAATGGATTTGAGTCCACGGAAAATGAGTGGGTGATGTGTGATAATGAGATTAAGCCCCTTTGCAATTGCTTCGTCAAGAATAGCTTCGGTAACATCAAGACACAACAATGCGCCTGTGGCTTCACCATCGGGATCGCCCACTTGAAGTCCGCAATTGTCCCACCCTTCTTGTAGGCCAAGAGGTGCTACTGCCTCGATCATTTGTGTTACTTCAGCTATCTTCACTTCGCAAAATGTGTTTTATTATTTCTTCGCAGCCAATTTTTCTTCATCAAGCTTGATGAACAATTCATCAAGTTGTTCTGGTTCGATTTCGGCTGGTGAATCGTTCATCATGTCACGACCTGAGTTGTTCTTAGGGAACGCAATAGTGTCGCGAATGCTATCCAAACCTGCAATCATAGACACGAAACGGTCAAGACCAAATGCCAAACCTGCGTGAGGAGGTGCACCATACTTGAATGCGCTCATCAAGAAGCCAAACTTTTCGTTGGCACGCTCAGGAGTGAAACCAAGAAGTTCGAACATAAGGTTTTGCAATTCTGGTTCGTGGATACGGATACTACCACCACCAAGTTCGACGCCATTCATAACCATGTCGTAGGCATAGGCACGCACAGCACCTGTATCGGTCTTCAACAATGCGATATCTTCCTTGTTAGGCATTGTGAATGGGTGGTGCATTGCATAGTAGCGTTGAGTTTCTTCGTCCCATTCAAACATTGGGAAGTCAACAACCCATAGTGGAGCAAATGTATCTTTGTCGCGCAAGCCAAGTTGGTTACCCATTTCGAGGCGTAGCTCATTGAGTTGCTTGCGAGTTTGTGCAGTCTTACCGCAAAGAACAAGTACCATATCGCCAGCCTTAGCGCCACAACGATCGGTCATCTTCTTCAAGTCTTCTTCGCTATAGAACTTGCCAATGCTGCTCTTGATAGAACCATCGGCTTCAACCTTGATCCATACAAGACCCTTAGCACCGATTTGAGGACGCTTAACGAAGTCGGTCAATGCGTCGATTTGCTTACGAGTGTAAGAAGCGCAACCTTCGCAGCAGATACCACCTACATATTCAGCGCTATCGAACACAGCGAAATCGTGACCTTCGGTCAAGTCCTTCAATTCAACAAACTTCATTCCGAAGCGGATATCTGGCTTATCGCTACCATAGTACTTCATAGCATCGGCCCAAGGCATGCGAGGGAATGGTTCGGTGAACTCAAGACCGCGTGTAGCCTTGAAAATGTGCTTTACAAGACCTTCGAAAAGGTTCAACACATCTTCTTGGTCAACAAACGACATTTCGCAGTCGATTTGAGTAAACTCAGGTTGACGGTCGGCACGCAAGTCTTCGTCACGGAAACACTTAGCGATTTGGAAATAACGGTCGAAACCACCCACCATCAACAATTGCTTGTAAAGCTGTGGTGATTGTGGCAAAGCATAGAATTGACCAGGGTTCATGCGTGAAGGAACGACGAAGTCGCGCGCACCTTCAGGAGTTGATTTAGTAAGGATAGGAGTTTCAACTTCAAGGAAGTTGTTATCGTTAAGATAACGGCGAAGTTCGAAACATATCTTAGAACGCAATTCAAGATTCTTGCGCACTGCATTACGGCGCAAGTCAAGATAGCGATATTGCATACGCAAATCATCACCACCATCGCTATTGTCCTCGATTGTAAACGGTGGCACTTCACTCTTATTAAGCACATTCAACTCTTCGGCAATGATTTCGATCTCACCTGTTGGCAAGTTGGCATTCTTGCTTGAACGCTCAGCCACAGTACCAGTGAGTTGGATCACATATTCACGACCAAGGCCATTGGCTGCGTCGCAAAGTGCTTCATTCACCTCATTGTTAAACACTATTTGAGTTATGCCATAACGGTCACGCAAATCAACAAAAGTCATTGCGCCCATCTTTCTCAAGCGTTGCACCCAACCAGCAAGCGTTACCTTTTCGCCTACATTAGCAATGCGCAATTCGCCACAAGTTTTACTTCTGTACATACTGCTGTTTTATATCGTTTTTACTTATTTTCGTTTCAATAATGCCTTCTAAGCACTACAATATGCAAAAATACAACAATATCACGAGATTTTCACACTCCCGAAGCAAAAAAACGATGCGGAAGAAAATATTTTATTAATAATTTCACTTTTATATTGCACAATTCAAAAAAAGAGCGTATCTTTGCACTCGCAATTCGGAAATGAATGCAATCGGGGTGTAGCGCAGTCCGGTTAGCGCACCTGCTTTGGGAGCAGGGGGTCCCAGGTTCGAATCCTGGTACCCCGACAACGAAAAGGAGTTACAGAAATGTGACTCCTTTTTTTGTTGTGTCTTGGGGAATAGTGACTATAGTGAGGATAGTACCAATAGTGGGAATTTAGACAGATCTTTTTTAGACAAAAGAATAGAAGGACATATTTGGTTTAAGAAACATAAAGACCGAAAAAAGCCAACCTATCGCGATGGAATAAGTTGGCTTGTAAAGTTTTAATTGGGGTTCGCGTAGCGATATTAATCTTCTACTACGCCAAGGTAGTCGAATCCTGCATTTTCGATTGTAGAAGCGACTGTGTTTTCGTCGATCTCGCCCACTACAATTGCTATGCCATTGATGTGGTCCACTTGCGCGTTTTCTACGCCCTGTAGAGCCTTGAGAGCGCGCTGTACGCTTGCCGAACAGCCACCACATGCCATTCCACCCACTTTATACTTCTTTTCCATACACAAACGAGTTTTATATTATATGATAAAGCGGAAGAAAACCAAAAGGTTCTCCTTCCGCTCTTATTTTGTATTCTTAGATAGAGATTATTTCTTTTCTACCTTGTTGTAACGCTTGTTCAAGCCTTCCACAACTTCAGCAGTTACATCATACTTAGCATCGATGTAGAAAGAAGCTGTCTTTCTCAACACTGCATTGAAGCCCTTTTCTTGGCAATAAGCCTTCATGAAGTTGTTGATAGAGTCGTTCAATTGGATTTGGTTTTGAACCATTTCGTTTTGAATGTCGCGTTGCAAACGAGCCATATAGTTTTCGGCATCAGATTGCATCTTAGCAAGCTTATTTTGATCGGCATTGAAGCTTTCTTGAGTAAGATAGCCATTGTTCTTATACTTTGATTCGATATCAGAAGCCAACTTTTGGATGTCGCGTGCGCGGCGTTGTTGCTCGTTGTCAAATTGGTTAGAACGACGAAGCATAGCTTCATTGATATCCTTTGCAAGATTATACTGTGCAAGAAGAGAATCTTCATCGATGTAACGAATCACCATTTGAGGTTCTTCGTTTACCACTTCGGTTGCATCGGCTGCTGCTTCAGCTTTCTTACTTTCAGAACAAGATGTAAACATTGCTACACTCGCAAATACTATCACAAAACTTACAAGTTTCATTACGATTTTCATTTCTTTTATTATGGTTTTCAATTATTATTTTTTCTAAAAAATCACTTTAGTCTGACACACAAATTAAATTTTGTTTGCACATTGTTTTATCGATAAAATTCGCCAAAAACTATGCACAAAGCAACATTTTTTCACTCATATGCCAAATTTTACTGCAAATATAGGAAAGGTTGAGCGAATATTTGCGCTACTCAAATTATTTTTTGTAACTTAGAGGGCAAATAAGGATTATTTTAACATAATTTTCCAATTTGAGATACTATTAACAATATATTTACAATTTAAAAGAATCTATTATGACACTTAAAGACTTAAAACCAGCTTTGGTTTGGGACATTTTCGACCAAATCACAAAAGTGCCTCGTCCTTCTAAGAAAGAAGAAAAAATTATCGAATACTTGGTGAATTTCGCTAAGGAAAATAACATTGAATACAAAGTAGACGGAGTGGGTAATGTGGCAATGTTCAAGCCAGCAACTCCTGGTTGCGAAAACGCTCCTGCAGTGGTGCTCCAATCACACATGGATATGGTGTGCGAAAAGGCAAGCGACAGCACTCACAACTTCGAAACAGATCCTATCGAAACTCATATCGATGGCGAATGGCTATATGCTAACAAGACTACTCTTGGTGCCGACAACGGTATCGGTATGGCAGCTGGTCTTGCAGTGATGGTTGACAACACTCTTGTTCATGGTCCTGTTGAAGCTCTATTCACAGTTGACGAAGAAACTGGTATGACTGGTGCTAACAACCTTGGCGAAGGTATGATTCAAGGTAACATTATTCTTAACCTTGACTCAGAAGACGAAGCTGAAGTATTTATCGGTTGCGCTGGTGGTATCGACACTACTGCTTACTTCACTTACGAAAACGAAGCTGCTCCTGCTGGCTACGAATATATCAAGGTAAACATCAGCCGCCTTCTTGGTGGTCACTCAGGTTGCGATATCCATCGCGGTCGTGCTTGTGCTAACAAGTTGATGGCTCGTTTCATCTGGGCAGAAATGAAGAAGTTCCCTGTGGCTCTTGCAGCTATCTCAGGTGGTAACCTTCGCAATGCTATCGCTCACGAAGGCGAATTTGTAGTGGGTGTTCCTGCTGCCGACAAGCACACTCTTGTTGCTGACCTTAACAAGTTCATCGCTGATGTAGAATTCGAATTCAAGGGTATCGAACCTAACATGACATTCGAAATGGCAAGCGCTGAAGCTCCTGCAACAGTTATCGACGCTAAGACAGCTAAGAACCTTATCTATGCTCTTTACTGCGCTCCTCACGGTGTTATCGCAATGAACCAAAACATCGAAGGCTTGACTGAAACTTCTACTAACCTTGCTTCAGTGAAGATGAAAGAAGATAACACTATCGTGGTTACAACTTCACAACGCAGTTTGATCGAAAGCTCTAAGATCGACATCTGCCGTCAAGTTGAATCAGTATTCGTTCTTGCAGGTGCTAAGGCAACTCACGGCGACGGCTATCCAGCATGGCCAGCTAATGTTGATTCTGAAATCCTTAAGATTTCTATCAAGGCTTACGAAGAACTTTATGGCATCACTCCAGCTGTTAAGGCTATCCACGCAGGTCTTGAATGTGCCCTATTCCGTGCTAAGTACGAAAACTTGGATATGGTATCATTTGGTCCTACTCTTCAAGATGTACACTCTCCAAAGGAACGCATGCACATTCCTGCAGTAGAAAAGTTCTGGAACCACTTGGTTAAGATCCTTGAAATGGTGGGTAAGAAATAATCACCGACAAGGTTAAACAACTGAAACATAACGAACAAGAGGCGCAATCACACGATTTGCGCCTCTTCTCTTTTTTACTGAACACTTTCTTGTGTAGTATAAAAGAAGAAAAGAGACAACTCCCTGTGGAGATGTCTCTTTTTCATATAATCGGTTTATTAACTGATTATTCAGCTGATTCAACTGCTGGAGCAGCTTCTTCTGCCTTCTTAGCCTTGCTACGGCGAGTGCGTGGAGCCTTCTTAGCATCCTTACCAGCCTTAAGCATGTTTTCGTTGTAGTCAACAAGCTCAATGAAGCAAGTCTTAGCGTTGTCACCTAGACGGTTACCAAGCTTAAGAATGCGAGTGTAGCCACCTGGACGGTCAGCGATTTTTTGTGAAATGTTTTGGAATAGTTCAGTTACTGCTTCCTTATTTTGCAAGTAACGGAAAACTACACGACGGTTAGCTGTATCGTCAGTCTTAGCGCGATTGATCAATGGTTCAGCGTACATACGCAAAGCCTTTGCCTTAGCCAAAGTTGTAACGATTCTCTTGTGCATGATAAGAGAGATAGTCATGTTAGCCAAAAGCGCATCGCGGTGAGATTTAGTACGGCCAAGATGGTTGAATTTTTTATTATGTCTCATCGTTATTACTCTTTATCTAATTTATACTTTGAAATATCCATTCCGAACGATAGGTTCAGATTAGCAAGCAACTCGTCAAGTTCTGTAAGCGACTTCTTACCGAAGTTGCGGAACTTCAACAAGTCTGCTTTGTTGAATACTACCAATTCGCCCAAAGTTTCCACTTCAGCCGACTTTAGGCAGTTGAGCGCACGAACTGAAAGTTCCATATCCACAAGCTTAGTCTTCAAAAGCTGACGCATGTGCAATACATCTTCATCGAATTCTTCGTTGTCGTCTACTTCGTTTGTTTCCAAAGCGATCTTTTCGTCAGAGAACAACATGAAGTGATAAATAAGTATCTTAGCAGCTTCCTTCAACGCATCCTTAGGAAGGATAGAACCGTCAGTAGTAATTTCAAGTATAAGTTTCTCGTAGTCAGTCTTCTGCTCTACGCGATAGTTCTCAATAGCATACTTGACATTGACAATAGGAGTGAAGATAGAGTCGATAGCGATAACATCGATAGCATCGTTAGGATTCTTGTTTTCTTCAGCAGGAACATAACCGCGTCCCTTAACGATTGTCAATTCAAGATTGAAACCAGCGCTTGGATCCAAATGACATATCACTAAGTCAGGGTTCAATACTTCGAAACCAGACAAAGCCTTGCTAATGTCACCAGCCTTGAACACATCCTGACCCGAAACTTTCACTGTAGCCTTTTCTGTTTCAGCATCGTCAACGATCTTCTTCAAGCGTACTTTCTTCAAGTTCAAGATGATGTTAGTTACATCTTCTTTTACGCCAGGAATCACGCCAAACTCGTGCTTAACGCCATCGATGCGAATGTTAGCGAACGCAAAGCCTTCCAAAGAAGAAAGCAAGATGCGACGCAATGCGTTACCGATAGTAACACCATAACCAGGCTCCAATGGTCGGAATTCGAACTTTCCGAAGAAATTGTCCGCTTCCAACATCAATACTTGTTCAGGTTTCTGGAATGCTAAAATTGCCATAGGATCTTAATTAATTTTATTGTTTAGAATACAACTCGACGATCAACTGTTCCTTGATATTTTCAGGAATGTCTTCTCTTTGTGGAGCGTGAAGAAGCTTACCACCCTTAACGCTTTCGTCCCATTCAATCCAAGGATACTTGCTGTGGTTGAAACCTGCAAGTGAATCTTCGATTACTTCAAGAGACTTAGACTTTTCGCGTACAGCTACTACTTCACCTGGCTTAACAGCGTAAGAAGCAATGTTAACTACTGCGCCGTTAACTGTGATGTGACGGTGTAGTACAAGTTGACGAGCTGCTGCACGAGTGCGAGCAATACCCAAACGGTATACTACGTTGTCAAGACGGCATTCAAGCATTTGTAGCAACAATTCACCTGTAATACCTTCTTTGTGAGCAGCCTTGTTGAACAAGTTGCGGAATTGCTTTTCAAGAACACCATAAGTGTACTTAGCTTTTTGCTTTTCCTTCAACTGAGTTCCGTACTCAGAAAGCTTTCTTCTCTTATTGTTACCGTGTTGTCCTGGTGGGAAGTTTCTGCGAGCAAGAACTTTATCTTCACCGAAAATAGGTTCGCCAAATTTACGAGCGATTCTTGATTTAGGTCCGGTATATCTAGCCATTTTCTTTTTTTAATAATTTAAGTTCGTGAATCCTTGGAGTGCAGCCGCGATTGCAGAGAGGTTAAAAAGTGCAATCCATTCACTTCGCAGATTCGATTTTAATTGTTATAAGAGCTTAGTCTATTAAATATTAAACTCTTCTTCTCTTAGGAGGACGACATCCGTTGTGTGGTAGTGGAGTAACATCTACGATTTCTACAACTTCGATACCAGCACCGTGTGTAGCACGAATAGCAGATTCACGACCATTACCAGGTCCTTTCACATAAGCCTTAACTTTTCTCAAACCAAGGTCGAATGCTACCTTTGCGCAATCTTCAGCTGCCATTTGAGCTGCATAAGGAGTGTTCTTCTTAGAACCTCTAAAGCCCATCTTACCAGCACTTGACCACGAGATAACTTGACCCTCGCCATTAGCAAGGCACACAATAATGTTGTTGAATGAAGAGTGAACGTGAAGTTGACCGATTCCATCGATCTTCACATTGCGTTTCTTCGCTGCGACTGTCTTTTTTGCCATACTTAATTATTATTTAGTAGCTTTTTTCTTGTTAGCAACAGTTTTCTTACGTCCCTTACGAGTACGAGCGTTGTTCTTTGTGCTCTGACCTCTTACAGGAAGACCAATACGGTGACGAATACCACGGTAGCAACCGATATCCATCAAACGCTTGATGTTCAATTGGATTTCAGTACGCAAGTCACCTTCTACTTTGTAATTTTCACCGATAACTTCACGCACCTTAGCAGCTTGCGCGTCAGTCCAGTCCATTACTTTAATGTTCACGTCAATTCCAGCTTTTTCTAGAATTGTCTTAGCAGCGCTACGGCCGATACCGTAGATGTAAGTCAAGGCTATTTCACCTCTCTTGTTTTGGGGTAGGTCTACACCAACTATTCTTACAGCCATATTCTTATAAAATATTTATTTCGCAAATAATAATAAATATTATCCTTGACGTTGTTTATACTTAGGATTTTTTTTGTTAATCACATACAAGCGACCTTTGCGTCTTACGATCTTGCATTCTGGGGTACGCTTCTTAATTGATGCTCTTACTTTCATATTCTTAATTTTTTATTTGTATCTAAAAGCAATTCTTCCTTTGGTTAAATCGTAGGGAGACATTTCCACTTTCACTTTGTCGCCTGGTAGAATTTTAATATAGTGCATTCTCATTTTTCCTGAGATGTGAGCGGTGATTTCGTGACCGTTCTCTAATTCTACTCGGAACATCGCATTTGACAATGCTTCTACGATTACTCCATCTTGTTCAATAGCGGTTTGTTTTGCCATATTATTTCTTATATTGATTTATCTCCAAGTACTTCTTCTATATATTCAAACGATGAAAGGATGTCGGCTTTCCCATTGTGAATCGCGATTGCGTGTTCAAAGTGTGCCGATGGTTTACGGTCTCTTGTTCGACAAGTCCATCCGTCGCGTTCGAACACTACATTCTTGCTGCCCATGTTTATCATTGGTTCGATGCAGAATGTCATTCCGTTCTTGATTAGTGGACCTGTTCCACGACGACCATAGTTAGGCACTTCAGGATCTTCGTGGCATTTTTTTCCGATTCCGTGACCAGTAAGTTCTCTCACCACTGAGTAGCCGCGTTTTTCGCAATATTCTTGAATGGCGTTACCAATATCGCCTATTCTATTGCCTTCGACGGCTTTTTCAATACCTACATAGAGCGATTCTTTTGTAGTTTTCAGCAGTGCTTTGACTTCGGGTGCGACTTCGCCTACACAGAAGGTATAGGCAGAGTCACCATTGAAGCCATTTATCACTGCACCGCAATCGACCGACACGATGTCGCCTTCTGCAAGTACATAGTTTGAAGGTATTCCGTGCACTACATTTTCGTTTACCGAAATACATAGTGTGCTAGGGAATCCATATAGTCCCAAGAAGCCAGGAACTGCGCCTTGTGAGCGAATGTATTCTTCGGCGATTTGATTAAGCTTTAGTGTTGTTACACCAGGCTTCACCCATTTTGCCACTTCTCCGAGTGTACGAGCCACTATGAGATTGGCCTCGCGAAGCTGTTCTATTTGTTCCTCAGTCTTAAGATAAATCATCTTTCAACAATATCTTAATATCCGCTTCCTGTTGTACGTCCTTTGAGTTTACCACTCTTCATCAATCCGTCGTAGTGGTGCATCATCAAGTGGCTTTCGATTTGTTGCAATGTATCAAGAACCACACCTACCATGATAAGTAGAGATGTACCGCCGAAGAATTGAGCGAAGCTTTGGTTAACGCCACACACATTAGCAAAAGCTGGCAAGATAGCCACTACTCCTAGGAATAGTGCTCCTGGCAATGTGATGCGTGACATAATTGATTCAAGATATTCCTCAGTCTTCTTTCCAGGCTTAACACCAGGAATGAATCCATTGTTGCGCTTCATATCTTCAGCCATTTGTGCAGGACGCACTGTGATAGCTGTGTAGAAATATGTGAACGCCACAATCATCACGAAGTAAATAGCGTTGTACCAGAATCCGTGCATATCGGTCAATGCACGAGTGAATGAGCTTTGACCTGAACCGAAGCCTGCAAGAGCTACTGGTATGAACATTATTGCTTGAGCAAAGATGATAGGCATCACATTAGCAGCATTCACCTTCAATGGGATGTACTGGCGTGCGCCACCATATTGCTTGTTTCCGACAATGCGTTTTGCATATTGTACAGGCACTTTGCGTGTTCCTTGTACCAATAGGATTGCACCTGCAATCACTGCAAACAACATTACGATTTCAACCAAGAACATTACAAGACCACCTTGAGCTGTTGTCAAACGACCTGTAAATTCTTGAACGATTGCTCCAGGGAAACGAGCGATAATACCTACAAGGATGATGAATGAGATACCATTACCAATACCTTTGTCGGTGATCTTTTCACCAAGCCATAGTACGAACATACTGCCCGCAGCAAGGATTAGTGTAAGATAAGCTGTTGTCCAGAAGCCGAAATGTGCAGCACCGCCTGCCGCGTTTACTTGTACTTGCAAGTTAACAAGATAAGCTGGACCTTGCAAAAGCAATATCACTACAGTCAAATAACGCGTATATTGGTTTATTTTCATACGACCACTTTCGCCTTCGCGTTGCAATTTTTGGAATTGTGGCAACACCATTCCTAGCAATTGAATCACGATAGATGCAGTGATGTATGGCATAATACCCAACGCAAAGATAGATGCTTGTGCGAAAGCACCACCTGAGAACATGTCAAGAAGTTGCATCAAGCCACTGCTTGCAAAGTTTCTCAAAGCATCGATCTCACTTGGACTGATTCCAGGAAGAACCACGTGACAACCGATTCGGTAGATTACTACCAAAAGTATTGTCATTGTGATTCGTTTCCTCAAATCTTCAATTTTCCAAATGTTTTTTGTAGTTTCAATCAGTTTCATCTACATTAAATTTTTTGGATAGAACCTCCAGCAGCTACGATAGCTTCTTCAGCCTTCTTAGAGAAAGCGTTAGCTTCTACTGTAACCTTAACTGTCAATGTACCGTTACCAAGAACCTTAACAAGTTTCTTCTTGCCTACCAAACCTGCAGCTACCAAGTCAGCAACTGTGATTGTTTCTACATTGTTTGCTTCAGCATAAACTTGCAAGTCAGACAAATTGATAGCCTTGTATTCTACACGATTGTTGTTCTTGAAACCGTACTTAGGTACACGGCGTTGCAAAGGCATTTGACCACCTTCGAAACCAACTTTAGCCTTGTAACCAGAACGTGACTTCGCACCTTTGTGACCACGTGTAGAAGTACCACCTTTGCCAGAACCGGCACCACGACCTATTCTCTTACCCTTCTTGTTTGAACCGAAGGCAGGTTGCAAATTACTTAAACTCATATCTTTCAAATATTTTAAGCGTTCTCAACTTCTACAAGGTGACGAACTTTATTAACCATTCCAAGGATAGCAGGATTAGATTCCTTAACTACCACTTGATTCATTTTTCTCAAACCAAGAGCTTCCAAAGTCTTCTTTTGTACTGCTGGAGCCTTGATTTTGCTCTTTACTTGCTTTATCTTAATTGTAGCCATCTCTTAACAAATTTTTATCCGTTAAACACTTGTTCCAATGAGATACCGCGGTTTTGAGCAACTGTCATTGGGCTTCTCATTTCGCTCAATGCTGCAATTGTAGCCTTCACAAGGTTGTGAGGGTTAGATGAACCCTTAGACTTTGCAAGGACGTCAGTGATACCAACACTTTCGAATACTGCACGCATCGCACCACCGGCCTTTACTCCAGTACCTTGAGATGCTGGCTTCAACATCACGCGAGAACCACCAAACTTAGCTTCTTGGCCGTGAGGAATTGTTCCCTTGTGAACTGGCACCTTAATAAGATTCTTCTTAGCAGCTTCAACACCCTTAGCAATCGCTGTGGTTACTTCGTTAGCCTTACCAAGACCATAACCTACGATACCGTCTTCGTTACCTACTACTACGATAGCCGCAAAAGTAAATGTACGACCACCCTTAGTAACCTTAGTAACACGGTTGATTGCTACCAAACGATCCTTTAGTTCAATATCGTTAGTTGTTTTTACTCTATTATTCTTAATTGCCATAATCCATTAAAATTTAAGACCACCCTTACGAGCACCGTCAGCCAATGATTTTACTCTACCGTGGAACAAATAACCGTTACGGTCGAACACTACAGTTTCAATTCCAGCTTCAAGAGCCTTCTTTGCTACCAATTCGCCAACCTTTTCAGCGATTTCACACTTTGTTCCTTCTTCAATACCCTTAGAAGAAGCTGATACCAATGTCTTGCCAGTCAAATCATCGATTAGCTGAACATAGATAGCCTTATTGCTTCTAAAAACACTCATACGAGGACGCACTGCGTTACCAGACACTCTGCCACGAATACGAGTTTTAATTTTAATTCTTCTCTGTATCTTAGTTACCATACGATTGTCTATTTATTACTTGGCAGAAGCCGATTTACCTGACTTACGACGAATAACCTCGCCAACGAACTTAATACCCTTACCCTTATATGGTTCAGGCTTGCGGAAAGTACGAATCTTAGCACATACTTGACCTAGCAATTGCTTGTCGATAGATTCAAGGATGATAAGTGGATTCTTATTTCTTTCTGTCTTAGCTTCAACCTTAACCTCTGGTGGAAGTTGAAGATATATAGCGTGTGAATAACCCAATGCAAGTTCAAGCACTTGACCTGTTGATGTTGCACGATAACCCACACCAACCAATTCCAATTCCTTCTTGTAGCCTTCGCTCACACCTACTACCATATTGTTGATCAAAGCACGGAAAAGACCGTGTTGAGAACGGTGTTCGATACCATCTGTTGGACGAGTAAGAACCAATTGGCCATTTTCTTGTTCCAACTTGATGTCAGCGTGAACTTTTTGAGTCAAAGTTCCCTTAGGACCCTTAACTGTAACTACATTTTCTTCATTTACTGTTACGGTTACTCCAGCAGGTACCGCGATTGGCAATTTACCTATTCTTGACATATCAATACCCTCCTATTAATAAACGTAACACAATACTTCGCCACCAATTTGTTGAGCCTTAGCTTCCTTATTGGTCATAACCCCCTTAGATGTAGAGAGAATGGCGATTCCTAAACCATTCAAAACACGTGGCATATCTTTGTAGCCAGTGTATTGACGAAGACCTGGACGAGATACGCGAGTCAAACTCTTGATAGCGTTCACTTTGTCCACTGGATCATACTTCAACGCAATCTTGATTGCGCCTGAAGGCGTACCATCTTCTACGAACTTGTAGTTCAAGATGTAGCCCTTTTCAAAAAGGATCTTAGTGATTTCCTTTTTCATCTTAGAGGAAGGGATTTCAACGACTCTGTGTTGAGCCTTGATCGCATTCCTCAATCTTGTTAGATAATCTGCTATTGGATCAGTCATAAAAAAATTGTTTAAATTGATTCGGAAGTTCCGAACAATATTTAATACTCTCTTTTAGCTTTGTTAATATTCACTGTTAGTTTACCAGCTCGCTTTCTTTACACCTGGGATCAAACCTGCTGAAGCCATTTCACGGAATTGAATACGTGAAATACCGAATTGGCGCATGTAACCCTTTGGACGACCTGTGATTTTGCAACGATTGTGCAAACGCACTGAAGAAGCATTCTTTGGAAGTGCTTGCAAGCCTTCATAATCGCCAGCTGCCTTTAGAGCAGCCTTCTTAGCAGCATACTTAGCTACTAGCTTAGCTCTCTTCACTTCACGAGCTTTCATTGATTCTTTTGCCATACTTAGTCTCTAATTTATTTTGTGAATGGTAAACCAAATTCCTTCATCAATTCGTATCCTTCTTCGTCTGTCTTAGCAGTTGTCACGAAAGTGATGTTCATACCAGTCATCTTGTTTACAGAATCGATATTGATTTCAGGGAAAATAATTTGTTCAGTGATACCCACAGTATAGTTACCACGACCGTCAAACTTTCCAGGGATACCCTTGAAGTCACGGATACGAGGCAATGCGATACGAATGAAACGTTCCATGAATTCGTACATGTGTTCGCCACGCAAAGTTACGCGAGCACCGATAGGCATCTTTTTACGCACCTTGAAGTTAGAAATGTCCTTCTTTGACAAGGTAGCAACTGCCTTTTGACCTGTGATAGCTGTCAATTCGTTGATTGCAGTCTCGATAATCTTCTTATCTTGAGTTGCATCGCCCAAACCTTCGTTAAGAACAATCTTAAGAAGCTTAGGAGCTTGCATCACAGTGCTATAATTGAATTTCTTCATTAAAGCAGGCAATATTCTTTCTTTGTATTCGTTCTTTAATGTTGCCATTACTTGATCTCCTCTCCTGATTTCTTTGAATAACGTACTTTAACTCCATTTTCGTTGATACGGTGTCCAACGCGAGTTGGCTTGCCGCTCTTAGGGTCAATCAAGTTAAGATTTGACACATTGATAGGAGCTTCCATTTTCACAATGCCTCCTTGTGGATGCTTAGCACTAGGCTTGGTACTCTTTGATACCATATTGACACCTTCTACTACTGCCTTGCCCTTGCTTACAAGCACGCTCAACACGCGACCTGTCTTGCCTTTGTCGTCGCCAGCATTTACATAAACTGTGTCACCCTTTTTGATATGTAATTTAGCCATTATCTATAAAATATTTATCAATTAGAGTACTTCAGGCGCTAATGAAACGATTTTCATATTTGTAGCACGCAATTCACGAGCAACAGGACCGAAAATACGTGTTCCACGAAGTTCACCTGCATTATTCAATAACACACATGCGTTATCGTCGAAACGAATGTATGAACCATCTGCACGACGGATTTCCTTCTTAGTTCTTACGATAACTGCTTTTGATACAGTACCTTTCTTTACATCAGATGCTGGGATTGCGTGCTTAACTGTCACTACAATCACGTCACCTACCGATGCATAACGGCGGCCTGTACCTCCAAGAACGCGGATACATAGTACTTCTTTAGCACCACTGTTATCTGCAACTGTCAATCGGCTCTCAGTCTGTATCATATTCTTACTTCACTTTTTCAATTATTTCTACCAATCTCCATCTCTTAGTCTTGCTCAAAGGACGAGTTTCCATCAAGCGAACCTTGTCGCCTACGCTACATTCGTTCTTTTCATCGTGAGCGTGGTACTTCTTTGTCTTGTTGACAAACTTACCATAAATTGGGTGCTTCTCTTTCCACTTGATTGTTACAGTGATAGTCTTGTCACCCTTGTTGCTAGAAACAATCCCAATTCTTTCTTTTCTTAAATTTCTAGTTTCCATTTATTCGGGGATTATTTTGATGATAATTCACGAGCTCTAATCTCGGTTTTCATACGTGCAATCTCTTTGCGATCCTTTGTAATCTTTGAAGGATTGTCAAGAGGTGAGATTGCGTGGTTGATCTTAGTTTGCAAATATGCCTTTTCAGCCACTTCAAGTCTTTCCTTAAGTTCCTTGTCGCTTAGTTCTTTAATTTCAGCTTGTTTCATATCCTTAAAGTATTACACGTTTTGAGATTCATCGTAGTCACGACGCACGATAAACTTAGTAGCAACTGGTAGCTTTTGAGCTGCCAAACGCAATGCTTCCTTAGCGATATCGTAGCTTACGCCTTCTACTTCAATTAACACTCTACCTGGGGTAACTGGTGCCACAAAACCTTCTGGAGCACCCTTACCCTTACCCATACGCACGTCAGCTGGCTTGCGAGTAATAGGTTTATCAGGGAAAATTCTGATCCAAATTTGACCTTGACGTTGCATGTAACGGGTTACAGCGATACGAGCAGCCTCGATTTGACGACCTGTAATCCACTTGGTCTCAAGAGTCTTTATACCAAAAGAGCCGAACGCAAGAGTAGTACCGCGATGTGCGAAACCTTTTTGAGTTCCATGTTGTACTCTTCTGAATTTTGTTTTCTTTGGTTGTAACATTGTTCTGTAATTTCAGTCGATTAACGATTGTTCTTTTGCTTTCTGAAGCCGCCTCTGCGAGGTGCTCCGTTATTATTACCACGACCTTCCTTTGCGTTAGTAGCGAATTGAGGAGCAAGATCACGCTTTCCGTAAACTTCGCCCTTGCAAATCCAAACCTTAACACCGATGATACCCACCTTAGTCAAAGCTTCTACCAAAGCATAGTCGATGTCAGCGCGAAGTGTGTGAAGTGGTGTACGGCCTTCCTTGAACATTTCAGAGCGTGCCATTTCAGCACCGTTCAAACGTCCGCTCACTTGTACCTTGATACCTTCGGCACCGATGCGCATTGTAGATGCAATAGCCATCTTCACTGCACGACGATAAGCAATCTTACCTTCGATTTGACGCGCGATGTTGTTAGCCACGATTTGAGCGTCAAGTTCAGGACGCTTCACTTCATAAATGTTGATTTGTACGTCCTTGTCAGTGATTGCTTTCAATTCTTCTTTCAACTTGTCAACTTCTTGACCACCCTTACCGATGATAAGACCTGGACGAGATGTACACACTGTTATAGTGACAAGCTTAAGAGTTCTTTCAATTACAATTCGTGATACACTAGCTTTCGCCAATCTCGCATTAAGATATTTGCGGATTTTGCTGTCTTCAAGCAAAGTATCGCCATAATTATCTCCACCATACCAGTTAGAATCCCAACCTCTGATGACACCTAGACGATTACTTATTGGATTAACTTTTTGTCCCATACCTTATGCTATAATTTATGCGTTAGTAGTTTCTTTTGTACCCACGAACAATGTTACGTGATTTGATCTTTTACGAATTCTGTATCCGCGACCTTGAGGAGCTGTGCGCAAACGCTTCAACATTGGAGCGCAATCAACGAAGATAGTATTGATGAACAATTCTCCGTTTTCAGCCTTTCTTTCATTCTTTTGTTCCCAATTCGCGATAGCCGAACGTAGAAGCTTTTCTACTCTGGCAGCGGCTTCTTTATTTGAGAATTTGAGGATACCCAAAGCTTGGAATACTTCCTTGCCACGCACCATATCAGCTACCAAGCGCATTTTGCGTGGAGAAGTAGGGACGTTCTTCAACTTTGCGAAAGAAACCGTCTTTTTAGCTTCCTTGATCTTCTCAGCCGATTCTCTTTTTCTTTTACCCATTGTATTATTAATTCTTTTTTTTATCAAAAATTGTTATATCCCGGGTCCTAATTATTTCTTCTTGTTACCACCGTGTCCACGGAAAGTACGAGTAAGAGCGAATTCGCCCAACTTGTGACCTACCATATTTTCAGTAACATAAACGGGAATAAATTTATTACCATTGTGTACTGCGAAAGTGTGACCTACGAAATCTGGTGAAATCATTGATGCACGAGACCAAGTCTTGATCACTGCCTTCTTTCCACTTTCTTCCATAGCAGCAACTTTCTTTTCAAGTTTCACGCTGATAAATGGACCTTTCTTTAATGAACGACTCATAGTTTACTAATTAATCAAATTACTTCTTTCTTCTTTCAATAATGTACTTAGAAGAATGCTTCTTCGGAGCACGTGTCTTGAGACCCTTAGCGTAAACGCCATTGCGTGATCTTGGGTGACCTCCTGATTGACGGCCTTCACCACCACCCATTGGGTGATCTACTGGGTTCATTACCACACCACGGTTGTGAGGACGACGTCCTAACCAACGTGAACGACCTGCTTTACCTGAGCGTTCCAAAGCGTGGTCTGAGTTACCAACTACACCTACTGTAGCTTTACAAGTAGCAAGGATCTTGCGAGTTTCTCCCGAAGGCAATTTGATAATAGCATAATCACCATCACGTGATGTCAATTGCGCGAATGTACCGGCACTTCTTGCCATCATTGCACCTTGACCTGGTCGCAATTCGATGTTATGAATTAATGTACCAACAGGTATTTTGTTAAGTGGAAGAGCGTTACCTACTTCAGGTGCTGCTTCTGCTCCACTCATGACTGTAGAGCCAACCTTCAATCCGTTGGGTGCAATCATATAAGCTTTAGAGCCATCAACATAATAAAGAAGGGCAATGCGAGCCGAACGGTTTGGATCGTACTCGATTGTCTTTACTGTTGCTGGCACACCGTCCTTATTTCTCTTAAAGTCGATGATACGGTATTTACGCTTGTGTCCACCGCCTACATAGCGTGTTGTACGGTGGCCTTCATTGTTACGGCCACCGGTAGAACGCTTTCCGACTGTAAGAGATTTCTCTGGTGTGCTTGTTGTAATGTCATCGAACACACCAATAACTTTGTGTCTTTGCCCCGGTGTTGTGGGCTTGAATTTTCTTACTGCCATCTTATTTATTAAATATTGCTATAAAAATCTATAGTTTCACCTTCAGCAAGAGTTACGATAGCTTTCTTAAACGCTGGCTTTTTACCGCGAATAATACCTGCCTTAGTGTAACGTTGTTTGTTCTTGCCTTCGTAGTTCATTGTGTTTACTGAAGCCACCTTTACGCCATAAAGTTCTTCAACCAAGCTCTTGATTTGGTACTTGTTAGCGTCAGGAGATACACAGAAAGTATAGCGATTAAGCTTTTCAGTTATCGCAGTAGCTTTTTCTGTAACGATTGGTTTGATCATTATATTCATTTTTATACCTCCTTATAATTATAGTTCATTCAACACAGCAACGCTGCTCTCAGTCAACACTAGCGCCTTGTTATCAAGAACTTCGTAAGTGTTAAGCTGAGCAGCAGATGTAATATTCGCACCTTGAATATTACGCGCTGACAAAGTTACATTTTTATTTTCATTTGCTAAAACCAAAAGCATTTTAACGCCTTCCAATTTAATATTTTTAGCAAAGTTTATGAATTCTTTAGTTTTAGGAGCTTCGAAAGTAAAGTCTTCAACAACTGTAATTTGATTGTTAAGAGCCTTGTAAGAAAGAGCTGACTTACGAGCCAAATCCTTAACCTTCTTATTCAACTTGAAACGATAGTCACGAGGACGTGGACCGAATACACGACCACCACCTACAAGCACTGGAGAATTGATGTCACCACGACGAGCGCCACCACCACCTTTTTGCTTGCCAAGCTTGCGTGTACTACCAGCAACTTCACTTCTTTCCTTAGCCTTGTGAGTACCTTGGCGTTGGTTAGCCAAATACTGCTTAACAGCAAGATAGATTACGTGCTCGTTTGGTTCTAGACCGAACACTTCGTCATTAAGCACGACCTTCTTTCCTGTGTCTTCACCTTTGATATTATATACTGATAGTTCCATTATTACTTTTCAATTAATACGATTGAACCTTTACAACCTGGAACTGAACCCTTAATCAAAAGAAGATTGTTCTCAGGCATAACCTTGATAACTTGTAGATTCTGAACAGTTACACGTTCATTTCCCATTTGGCCAGCCATACGCATTCCCTTGAATACTTTCGCAGGATATGAACAAGCACCAATAGAACCTGGAGCGCGTAGACGGTTGTGTTGACCGTGAGTTGATTGACCCACACCACCGAAACCGTGACGCTTAACAACACCTTGGTAACCCTTACCCTTTGAAGTACCTGCAATATCTACGAATTCAGCACCTTCAAATAGGTCTACACCAATTACGTCGCCCAATTTGTACTCTTGATCAAAATTTTTGAACTCGGCCAAGTATCTTTGTGGCGCTACACCAGCTTTCTTGAAGTGACCAGCCATTTGAGCAGTTGTGTGCTTGTCTTTCTTTTCTACGAAACCAAGCTGAATTGCTTCATAACCGTCTTTTTCAATTGTTTTCACTTGAGTAACAACACAAGGACCCACTTCGATAACAGTGCACGGAATATTCTTACCGTCGGCACTGAATACGGATGTCATTCCGATTTTCTTTCCTAATAATCCTGGCATTTCTCTTAATTTTTAATTTTTCTTAATCACTTAATTTAGTTAAAATAATCGCTTTTGATTACACCTTGATTTCTACTTCAACGCCGCTAGGCAATTCAAGCTTCATCAATGCATCAACAGTCTTAGCTGTTGAGCTGTAGATGTCGATCAATCTCTTAAATGAAGACAATTGGAATTGTTCACGAGACTTCTTATTAACGAAAGTCGAACGGTTTACAGTGAAAATTCTCTTGTGTGTAGGAAGTGGAATTGGACCACTTACTGTTGCACCTGTTGCCTTCACAGTCTTAACTATCCTCTCAGCTGACTTGTCAACCAAGTTGTGATCGTAAGATTTTAATTTAATTCTGATTTTTTGGCTCATTGTATTTTGTAATAAAATATTATTTCAATAGATCTACTCGACCGTTGCATTCAGTCAACACAGCCTTTGCAATTGAAGTACTTACTTCAGCATAGTGTGAGAATGTCATTGTAGAAGTAGCACGACCTGATGTAATTGTACGCAATGCTGTAACATAACCGAACATTTCAGCAAGAGGAGTCTTAGCCTTAACGATACGAGCACCACTGCGGCTTGATTCCATACCTTCTACTTGACCACGACGCTTGTTCAAGTCACCAATCACGTCACCCATACTTTCTTCTGGAGTAACAACTTCAACCTTCATGATTGGTTCCAAAAGAACTGGACCTGCCTTTTCGCAACCCTTCTTGAATGCTTGGATAGCACACAATTCGAATGACAATTGGTCAGAGTCAACTGGGTGGAACGAACCGTCGATCAAAGTAACTTTCAATTGTTCGATTGGGTAACCAGCAAGCACACCATTCTTCATTGCAGTAGCGAAACCTTTTTGTACTGAAGGAATGAATTCCTTAGGCACGTTACCACCCTTAACTTCGTCAACGAATTGAAGGCTACCTTCAAAACCTTCGTCAACTGGTTCGATGCGAACGATGATATCAGCGAACTTACCGCGACCACCAGTTTGCTTCTTGAACACTTCGCGAAGTTCAACTGGAGCAGTGATTGATTCCTTATATGTTACTTGAGGACGACCTTGGTTACATTCAACCTTGAACTCACGGCGAAGACGGTCAATAATGATATCCAAGTGAAGCTCACCCATACCACTAATAACTGTTTGACCAGTTTCTTCGTTAGTTTGTACTGTAAATGTTGGGTCTTCTTCAGCAAGCTTTTGTAGACCAACACCAAGCTTATCAAGGTCTTTTTGAGTCTTAGGCTCAACAGCAATACCGATCACAGGATCTGGGAATTCCATTGATTCAAGTACGATTGGAGCATCTTCAGAGCAAAGAGTATCACCAGTACGGATATCCTTGAAACCTACACCTGCACCAATATCACCACAACCAATTACTTCCATTGGGTTTTGCTTGCTTGAGTGCATTTGGAACAAACGAGATACACGTTCCTTCTTGCCTGAGCGAGTATTGAATACATAGCTACCAGCTTCAACTGAACCTGAGTATACACGGAAGAATACCAAACGACCTACATAAGGGTCAGTAGCGATCTTAAATGCAAGAGCTGAAGTTGGTTCATCATAAGAAGGTTTACGGATAATTTCTTCTTCTGAGTTATCAACTGAGTGACCTACGATTTGTTCGCAGTCAGCAGGGCTTGGCAAATAAGCACAAACTGCATCAAGAAGTGGTTGAACACCCTTATTCTTGAATGAGCTACCGCAAAGCATTGGAACGATTTGCATCTTCAATGTAGCGTTACGGATAGCGCGCTTGATTTCTGCTTCTTCGATAGTTGATGGATCATCGAAATATTTTTCCATCAATTCATCGTCAAATTCAGCGATTGTTTCAAGCATCTTATCACGCCATTCTTCACATTCAGCCAACATGTTAGCAGGAATTTCTTCAACTACATAGTTGTGGCTTTCGTCAGCTTCTGGCCAGAAATATGCTTTCATCTTTACAAGGTCAACAACGCCCTTGAAAGTTTCTTCTGCACCGATTGGCAATTCGATTGGACATGGGTTTGCACCAAGTACATCACGCATTTGGCGTACTACTTCGAAGAAGTTAGCACCCGAACGGTCCATCTTGTTTACATAACCAATACGAGGTACATTATATTTATCAGCTTGACGCCATACAGTTTCTGACTGAGGTTGCACACCACCTACTGCACAGTAAGTAGCAACAGCACCATCAAGTACACGCAATGAACGTTCTACTTCCACAGTAAAGTCAACGTGTCCTGGAGTATCAATCAAGTTGATCTTAAATTGCTTTTCATCATAGTTCCAGAATGCAGTAGTAGCAGCAGATGTGATAGTGATACCACGTTCTTGCTCTTGCTCCATCCAGTCCATTGTTGCGCCACCTTCGTGAACTTCACCAATCTTGTGAGTAAGACCAGTGAAAAACAAAATACGCTCAGATGTAGTAGTCTTACCAGCATCGATGTGAGCCATGATACCTAGGTTACGCGTAAAAACTAGTTTTTCGTCTAACTTGCTCATAACGGTCAATCAATTAAAATCTAAAGTGAGCGAATGCACGGTTAGCTTCAGCCATGCGGTGCATGTCTTC